>VTLG01010916.1_pt1 | contig 92325 bp, 103 predicted proteins | sample 4694571 | NCBI WGS metagenome assembly VTLG01 (sample SAMN12604809, study PRJNA352737) | marine metagenome | biome: ENVO:00000447; feature: ENVO:00000209|ENVO:00000569|ENVO:01000036; material: ENVO:00002151; isolation source: viral sequences binned using virsorter ...
CCGAGCTAGGTATTAATATGGATGATGTACGCGATAAAAATAAAACAGTAGATGCTCGACACGATGTATCTCTTGATCATATGTGTCACATGGATGATATTTATGTAGATAAAGTGGCTGCTGGAATCGTAACATTATAAGGTGAATTATGGCAACTGTAATTACGAGTATTGGTTCAAAATCTATATACACAAACCCTGTGAATGGTCAGTTTGCAATAACTGGCTCCTCGGGATCGGGTGACCCTTGGACCGGAACCGTTTCCCATGCCGGATCAAGTGTAACAGCCAATGTGGGGGACATGCTGTTTTTTCGTCAGGTCCACACAGACTGTGGGGGTTGGGGCGGATGCACGACCGGTCCCGTCGATGTTGTCTATCTTATTACGGCGGTCAATTCGGGAAGTGACTCACTAACAATTAAATATATAAGTGGACTAGCCAGTGCATCCTCGGGGCAGGCCCCTACGGTTCTTTCGTCGAATTCTTACACTTTTACTCAAGCACAACCTTATGTTTTAAGATTTTATTCTACACCGGGTACTTGGAATGCTGACTTAGAAAATACTGGACTCTATTCAAGTGGAGATACCGCTAAAGGCGAATGTTATAAAGATTCCGCCTTGAGCCAAAGTAGCAATCTTTACGTGGGCAGCCAAGGCGGCAACGTTACGGGTATAACTATAGCAATTTTAAGTGTTGCGGAGAGCCAGAGGCACGATGGAACTGCTGGAACTGGATACGTAATTAACATGTCGAATCACTCGTATATCATGCTGTATTGGGATACTGACAGTGGTGCAAGCGCTTTGCGGAAAACACTAGAGTGGATTGACATTAATGGGGGAGAACTGGGCAGCAATACTGGCCACTTTGTTTACAACTATAGTGGTGGGTCAATGGACTATTGCGGCACCGTCAGCCATTGTCTTATTCATGGTCATTATAACAACTTGGGCACCGTCGCAAGAGCCCTCAACAACCACTCAAAGAATAGCTGCGCCCATAATAATATTATATATAATATACAGGGCATCGGAACCGTTTATGGAATAACAATGGGTGAATCTGAAAGTGTGTGTTGCAATAATACAGTATATAAAATCCACACAACACAGAGTGACAGCTCCAGCGCAGATAAAACAGCTTACGGTATTCAAAACGATACTGAAAATAATATAGTTATGAGCAATAATATTGTTGGTGCGGTCACTAGCACAGTGGCCAATGAACATTATGATTATTACAGCAATGGGGGAACTCAGACTCGAAACAATAATATTTCGGAAGATAGTACTGCCGATGACTATGCAACATCAACTGATGCAATAACTGGTGTAGATCCCGAGGATTTGTTTGTGGATTGCACTACTGCTGGATCGGAAGATTTTCATTTAAAAGATGGGGCGCAAGCCTTAAGAGCTGGAGAAGACTTGGGGACAAGTGTCACCCCACACCCCGGTAATACTATGGGAAGTAGTGATTTTGGTACACCTATTAATATTGATATAGATGGAAGAAATAGAGATAGCGAGGGAGACGACTGGGATATTGGTGCCGATCAGTGTGAGGACTGTAGTGGGCCTGTCGCAGCTGGAAACCCAGCATTCTTACTTTTTTTAGACAGCTAAGGTAAATAATATGTTTGGTTTTTCTTCATTTTCTGAACTACCCTTTAGCTCTCTACCTACTATAGGTAGTGTGACCTCTCGATCTAAGCTGCCTATAGAGATCATATCTGGCATTACGTCTATAGAAAAGTCATTTAATATTCCTGTTGAAATCATATCAGGAATCTATACGGTTATTGAACAGTTTAATATTCCTATAGAAACTATCTTGTCCACATTAAAAACTGAGCAGATTCCCGTAGAGACACTTAATACGGCGCTCGTAACACGTAAAAGTCCAGTAGAGGTGTTAGGAGGCGTTTTAGCTCTTAAGAATATTCCTATTGAAAATATTTTAACAATTGATGTTACAAATGCTCTTCCTGTGGAATATAGCACGGAACTCTTAAAGGCTAATAATATTCCTGTAGAACATTTAACAGGAGTTGTAGGACTACGACAAATACCAGTGGAGTCTTTGGTAGAGGTTTTAAAGGCTAATAATATTCCTGTAGAGGTGCGATCTACAGTAGTTATTGTTAATAAAACGTTTCCTATTGAAATTATTGATGAGAAATCCGTCCCAGTTGCTCTAAAATGGGTATTAAGTAGTAGAGGAAATCAATGGGTTTTGGATTCGCAGACATTAAAGTGGACAATAACTTAAACCCTTAATCAAACGGACCATTAAATAATTGGAGGTATCATGGCAGTAGCAAGTTCTGATTTAGTAATATATGTGGCAGCAAATATGCCCGAAGATAATACAAGTACCGCAGGTGGTGCTATAGATAGTGGTGTTCGTGCCAGTTTTGACGACCCAAGTTCTGCTGTCCAGCTCAAAGTCTATAGTGCCGACGCAGCAGATACAAGCCAAACCCTAACGGTGACGGGAAGAAATGCTGGAGGCTCTATTGTTTCAGAGGGAATTTCTCTAAACGGAACAACTGAGGTTACTAGCTCAAATACCTATGAGAGAATTCTCAAAACGTATTTAAGCGCCACTGCGGCTGGAGCCGTTACGGTTAGCGGTAATGGGGCAAACAAAATTACAGATATTCCAGTTGGAGAAACTGGATTTAGAAGGCCATTCTATGATGCAACTGCACAAATTGGTTCTTCAAAAACATACTATGAAAAAGTTTTTATTAAAAATAATAATGCTACAAGCACTTTGAATAATGCAACGGTTATTGAAGTTAGTAGTGGATTATACAGTAAAATAGATTTTGCTAGAGAAGATAGCAAACAATCTTCGCAAACTATATCTAATAGAGAGGCTGTGCCCACCGGTGTGACCGGGGGCTTTGGAGTAGGTCCTAGTGGAATGGTTAGTGATGAATTGACAGCTGGGGATTATCAAGGTATTTGGCTAAAGCTTAGTCTAGGCGCCGGAGAAGCAGCGGCTAATAGTTATTATGAAGTTCAAATTTCTGGCACAACGGCATAAATTATGGCACTAACAGCAAATCAACGGTTGTGTAAACAACCGACAGAAACCCGATCTTTTGAGATGGACTTTACCAGCGTACTTGGTACGGATGAGTCCATAACCTCCATTACTTCAATTAGTTCTGAAATGGTTGGCGGTTATGATTCCGATCTAAGTATCACTGCAAGCGGCATAGCTTCAGGTTCAAAAAAGGTTACTATGTATATTGCGAGTGGCTCTCTAGGGAGTACCTATCGTGTAGAAGTACTAGTAAACACAGATTCCTCTCAAATTATTGAGGGGGATGGTATCTTATACGTAACGGATCAATAAATATGGCAACATGGCAAAATACTAGCTTGATTATGCTGCGAACACTCCTGAATGACGCAGGGTGTGATGCGGTGCGATATACTCCACAGAGACTAGAAGATCTATTAATCACATCAGCATATTTACTACCATTAGAAGTCAACTTTAAAAATACCTACGTGGTCAATGTAGAAACTAGAACCATTACTCCCAATCCTATAGACCAAACCGATGGGGATGAGTTTATTAATTTAATGGTATTAAAGGCCGCATGTATTGCTGACGAGGGTAACTTTAGAACCGCAGCGTTAGCTCAAGGCGTTTCAGCTCGAATTGGACCAGCGTCAATACAAACGAGTAGTTACGGTCAATATTTAGGCACGTTACTTAATGAAGGTCCTTGTAAGTCTTTTGCACAGTTAGTAGAATTGTACAATATGAGTTATGATGGTTCTAAAATTATCAGAGCTGTCATGTCTCCTTTTGTTGCGAACGATTACAACCCCAGCAATATGCTCGGCTCTCTTGGCTCTGCCGATAACCAAGGCTTGGGTGGCACATATCCTAGATATAACTAAAAGGGGTTTTTAAAAATGGCAGATATTATCACTACTGCAATGTCGGGTGCTGGTCCTTACCAGTCTACGACTATAAATAATGGGGGAGTAGTTGTCTCCTCACCTCGTGGAAGCGGGTTCCTCGATAGTAACTATACTTTTGGAGCAGGTTATGCTGGTGCAGATACAACAGCATCTACATTACCAGCAACGGGAACTGTCTACACTAAGTATGACAATTCGTTTACAGGCTGCCCTCCTTGCTCTTAATGTTGGTGTTAAAATATGGTGAATCCATTTAGCGGGATAATAGATGATAGCCTAAAGACCGTTTTCAACAATGCTATTTCAGCTATTTTAGAGAACGATGCTTTAACTATTGCATGCACATTAGATTATGGTATTACTAAATATGAAGACTGTTCCAATTGCGTTTTTGATCCTATTGGTCGAAAGTCTGCAAATAGGTTTCAGGATGGTGGCCCCATACCATTTCCTTATGGAGGCGTGTGCCCTATGTGTAATGGAGGGGGTCGTAAGGGTGTAACGAGCACGGAAGATGTTAATCTAGCAGTTATTTTTGAACCTAGACAATTCTTAGATATATCAGCTCCTGTGAATACGGCTGATGGATATATACAGACGTTAGCTAAGAAAGTTATGACTCCCAAGCTACAAAGAGCTAAAGAGATTGTTGTTGCAACCGATGTATCCGGGTTTTTTAAGCATAGATATGAAAGGGCTGGTGAACCCACGCCTATTGGTCTTGGTAATAATGAATTTGTTTTATGCACTTGGAGACGGAGTGGTTAATGCATCTTATCGCAACCATTGAGTTAGACAAAGGATTTTCCAAAGATTTTAACCGAGAAGTGATTAAAGAAATTACTAAGAAAATAAAAGCACAAGCTGAAACAATAAGATCTACTATAACATTAGAAATACGAAAATATGTAAGAGAAGCTTTAACGTCTGCGCCAGAATATCAGTCAATTTTATCAGGTGATGTAAGAGCACAATTAGGAATACCAAATCCAGATGCTAGGATTATAACAATTATTGATACATGGGTTAGCAATATTGAAGTTAAAGTAAAAGCTGCCAAGAACCCCTTTTTAACAATAGATATTGGAATGATTCAGGACGATTATGCAGATGTTCTATCACTCCCAAGTGCAAGTTATGACTATCAGAGCAATAGAGGAGGAGGCACAATACCTTGGTTAGAATGGTTATTATTAAGAGGAATAGAAAAAATTGTTACAAGATATGAATTCACAAGTGGCATTACTAAAAATAGCCGAACTGGCATGGGTATTATGATTAGCAAACCACGGGGATTTTGGCAGGTTCCTTTGGGGGCCTCTGGAACTGCTGAAGACAACTTTGCTCTTAGGGCATTATATAACGCACAAACTCACATAGATAAAATAGTAGAACAGGCAATTAAAGGCGCATTTAAATGAGCGACTGTAAAATTTCTACAACTTTTTCACATGTAAACCATGTAGGAAATACATTACTCAATTCCGATCTGGAAGGCAATCTTAAATCCTTTATTGATTGGGGCATGCTGGGTATAGGGGGCTGGTTTGATGTCAATATACCCACCTCTGGAGCATGGGGAGGTACTTTTGACCAGCTAAGACTAGTAGACGATCCAGCATATACGCAAGGTCAAGTATGGGAAGGTGCTCGTAAAGACTGGGTTTGGGAAACGGGAACTCCGTATACAGGAGCTAATCCTATCTCAATCACTGGAGCTTCTGTGAATGGTGCCTTTTATGGAACAGGAGATGCCACCTATGGGCATCATTATAATTACCCTCTAGGTAGAGTGGTTTTTGATAACCCACTTCCTATTACGTCTACGGTTAAGCTTAATTATTCATATAGAAATGTGCAGACATACATTGCAGATCAGGCTCCTTGGTGGGATGAGCTACAATATAATTCAATGCGCGTTGATGATAGTACTTTTGATTCAGTATCGTCTGGTAGCTGGGGTATTTTATCCAATCATAGGGTGCAAATGCCCGCAGTAGTGCTAGAAGTTGTTCCTAGAAGGTCTTATCAGCCATATGAACTAGGAACATCTAACAATCTAATTACTCAAGATGTAGTATTTCATGTTCTTTCTGAGTCTAGATGGTGGAGAAATCAATTAGTGGACATTTTGTCTTTACAAAAAGATAAAACTTTAATGCTTTATAGTTCCACGAAAGTGGCAGATGCAGAGGCATACCCCTTAGATTATCGTGGAATGGTGATAGCTCCCCAATATAATTATTCAGGATTAGTTAATAATTCAGATTATCAACTAGCTAGTGCTCGGATCACAAAAATGAGTGTTACAGAGATGGAATCGTACAATTCTAGGCTTCACGAGGGCACCGTGAGAGCAAGTTTCGAAGTTATTTTAAGTTAATGGTGTATCTTAAAGTAGGTTTCCCCATACTCAAAATACAAGATTTTTCCAAAAAACAGGAGAGAATTCATGGCTAATAGAATTTATTTTGCAAATCAGCAAGTCGCTTTTAAGCGAGATGGCGTTGCTGGCGCTGGCGGATTTACCGCTGCACATGGTGTGCAATCTGTTGCTGTTACAACTACATTTAACCTTGAGCAGGCTTTTGAACTTGGTCAGTTAGCGATTTATGAAAATATCGAAGGTGTGCCAGATATCGAAGTGACCGTTTCGAAGGTTTTAGATGGATATCCACTCTTGTATCACTTGGCTACACAAAGCGACCAAAGTACTGTTCATGGTCCAAGTTTAGCTGGTCGATCCAATGAAAAATGTATCGTTGCGGTTGGTATTTGGCCTGATACGCTCGATGCGACAGATGGCGCTGCTAGTACCCAGATGGAAATGTCTGGTATGTTCTGTAGCTCTGTTTCATACAACTTCCCTCTGGAAGACAATTTCAGCGAAGATATTACCCTTGTTGGTAACAATAAAGGGTGGCGCTCGGCATCGGCAGATTTCGGTTGTGCAAATCCTCCGTGGGCTACATCTGACGCTGCTGGTGCTTTTGGTGGTAATAATGATGCTCCAAAAGCTAGTGGTGGCGCGACTGGGCCAGAGGGTTCAGGTCAACATGGTGGTATTAACCGACGTGAAAACCTTTCATTCAATGCCTCAAGTGCTAGCGATGCTGGCGGAAGCGACTACACGTATCTTCCATCAGAGATTCCGGGCGTTGATGCTAATGGCTGGATGAGTCCTAAAGATTCGAATAATGTGGCCCACGTTCAAAGTATTACGGTTTCGACGGACTTAGGCCGTGAAGAACTCTTTGAATTGGGAACCAGACAGCCTTACGCTCGCGTTGTGACCTTCCCGGTAGAAGTTACATGTGATATCGAAGTATTATCCCTTAGCGGTGACATGATTACTGCCTTTGCGGATGGTTGCTCGTCAAGCACAGACCCATGTACCGGTATTGTTGACAACTTGACCAATCAGAGAATTCGTATTGCGACATGTGAAGGGACGCGAATTTATCTGGGCGAAAAAAATAAGCTGGCTTCCGTGAATTACGGTGGTGGCGATGCTGGTGGTGGTAATGTAACTGTTAGTTATAGCTATACGACCTTTAATGACTTTACGGTTCTTCACCCGCAAGACCCCGATGCTTCGGGTACTGGTGCATGGTGGCCAAACCGTAGTAACTATCTCACTGCTTAAGAAAGTATGGTGATCTAATCTGACTGGGGGGGAGAGGCTTTTGCTCTCCCCCCTTTTTGTCAGTAGCGCAGCGATAGCCTTGGCAAGCAATAATAGAGAGGATTTAGGCGAGTGAAGCTGCTGGCTTTTTAAATAGGAGTATTGATTTGGACGAAGGGCGAAGAAGATTTTTAGCTTATGAAGTTATAAGTGGTATTAAATTTCTATCTATTGATGGGAAAAGATATAAGTTAGTTGCACCTTCTAAAGAACTGGTACTACTAGCAGAGCATATTTACAAGGAAACAATAGCGTCTCTTAGATTTGAAAGTCTAATCACTAAGGACAAGGCTGAGTTGTTATTACGACAGCTAAAAATATGGATGCCAGAGGACGCAGAGGCTTTAAAGGCATTGGAAACTTATCTAGAAGATCGTAAGATAGATCTCTATCAATCTATGTATGACTCAGAACGAATCAAGCGTATGAGGCGTGCTATAAAAGCTGCTAAATCTGGTATTAATAAAAGTCTGTCTAAAAAGCACTCTTTAGACTATATGACCTTAGAGTACCATGCTCAAATCACAAAAAAGAAATTTTTAGTCGCTTTATGCTTAAGAGATGATACAGAACAACCTATTTATACTGAAAAAAGCTTCTGGAATGCTGATTCTAGTATAATAGAAAAGGCTATAAATGTCTTAGAAGAGTCTATAATAACAGTAGAGGAGTTTAGGGAAATATCACGTAATGATCCGTGGCGTTCTATATGGACAATATCAAAGGAGGCATGTTTAGGAATCCCCTCATGTGATTGGACAGAAGATCAGAGAACTGTTGCAGCATTTGCTAAGATGTATGACAACGCTTATCAAAGTATGGAATGCCCTCCTGATGCAGTCTTTGAAGATGATGATATGTTTGATGGTTGGATGTTAGATCAGAAAAGAAAACGAGAAATTGAACAAAAACAAAAATCTGTAAACACTATTAATAATATTCCTGACAAGGCTCAAGAGGTATTTTTAACTGCTCCAACTCGGGAGGATGCTGATCGCATATATGGTATGAATGATCCTGATGCCCGCATGAAAATAAAACAAAGAGAACAAATGATTTTAGCACATAATGGAGATGAGGTAAGAGCACAAGACTTACCTGACACGGCTTTAGAGCTACGTAAACAGCAAATGGAAGAGTATAAAGAAAAGATGAAAGGAGGAAGGTAATGGCATACGATGATGAATATTTAGAATTTAAACATGAGGTTGATCGCAGGCGCGAAGATAAAGAACACCAATATAAAGACAATTCTAAACGAAGGCTTTTAAATATTTTAAAGAAAAAATTCGACACTACTATCATAGGCTCTTTAGCGGCCTTTGAGGAAAGGTTCGGAGACCTCTGGGGACACGGGCTTCCCATGCAGGAACTAGATGAGGATCAGCAGTATTGGAGAGAGATATGGACTGAAACCAGATCTAAAGTTTTAGACAATGGTAATTCTAACCTTAGAGCAGCTCAGAATGAGATTGCACAGTACACACTGTCGTGGAACAGGTATGTAAATAATTATAACAGGAATGAGGAGGCTTAACATGCCAGACAATAAAAAAATTGACAAACGAACCTTTGAAGTGGACGGTAAACAATACGCAGTTCGTGTCCCTACCGTTACAGAGATTAAAGAAGCTAATGAGATGCGAGCGAAGACCTTTAATGATTCGCTTGGTAGAGGAGACCTTTTAAGAGATCAGTTAGAATCTGAACTCAGAAAGAGGGAGCTTTGGAATGATAACAGGGAAATGGAATACCAAACTCTCAGGCGTGAGGTGCTGGATGGTGAATATCAGCTCCAGAAAGGTGGAATTAGGCTAAGCAAGGCACGAAGCATTGCGATGGATATGTCTAAAAAAAGAAATGAGATGGTGGGACTCTTGTCGGGCAGGACAGATTTGGACTCGAATACCTGTGAAGGAAAGGCCGATGCAGCTCGGTTTAACTACCTATTTGCATGTTGTTTGGTGTATGAAGAGTCGGGAGAACAGTACTTTCCCAACAAGCTTGATGATTACTTGTTAAAGCAAGATGATCCGGTCGCTGCGGCTGGGGCAACTGAATTTTATTACTTAATATCTGGTAGTGATAGCGTAGACGAAAGACTTCCTGAAAATAAATTTCTTAAGAAGTTTAAGTTTGTAGACGAAGACTTGCGATTAATTGACAAAGAAGGCAGACTTGTTGATCGAGAAGGTAAGTTTATTGATGAAGATGGTAACTATATTCTCTATAACAAAGATGGTAGCACGAAAAAGGTAGATCCTGTTGGTCGTGCTGTTACTGAAGATGGAGATTTTGATATAGAACATTCACCATTTTTAGATGATGGCGGTAAACCTATAGACGAGGCAGTGTTTGAACCGGAAGAAGCTGAAGAAGAAGCTGAAGATCCGGTCGCGGAAGAGACAAAACCGAAACCAAAGAGACGACGCACGACAAAAAAGAAGCCGGATGCTAAAGCTGAAGAAACAGCCGAAGCTCCTGCTGAATAGTAAATGGATAGTGGTCATACCGGAGACAGTCATGTTCTGTCTAGTGGTGTGGCCACTTTTTTTTAAATAGAGGGTATTGATGGCTTTTAATATTAATGCTCATGTTATTTTAGATGGCCCAAAAAATATAAAGGCTGTCTCAAAGAAGATCCAGAAGGAACTGGGTGGTCTTACAGCCACCATTGATCTCCAAGTTCCGAAGAATGTTACTTCCCAGATTAATAACTTTAATAAGGGGATTAATACTCTAAGTAAAAACATGGCTGGCCTAAAGGCTACCTCTGCTACGGTACGTACTCAGCTCAATACCCTAACAGGATCTTTTGTAGGAGCTAACAAGTCCACCGCTGGACTTGGTAAGGCTCAGAGAAGTGTACAAAAGGACCTAAAGAAAACAGCTCAAACTATCTCTGAAGCTCGTAATGAGATGCGTGAGTTCGGTAAGGATGCTGCACTAGCAATACGTCGTTTTGGTGCGTTTACTGTAGCCACAGGTGTTGTGTTTGGCTTTACTAGAGCTATACAGGGCGCAACCAAAGCTGCTTTAGATTATGAGCGAGAAATTGTTAAGGTCGTTCAGGTTACTGGGGCAAGCGCTACTAAGATTAATGATCTAAACAAAAGCATTCAAAACCTATCTGTATCTCTAGGCGTAGATGCAAATAAGCTGGCAGAGCTGAGTAGAATTTTTGCACAAACAGGCCAGACAATTGATCAGGTCCGGGCATCTATCAGAGCTGTTGCTAGATCTACACTGGCTCCTTCTTTTGGTGAAATGAAGAATACGGCAGAAGGTCTTATTGCTGCTCTTGCTCAGTTCAACATTCAGGCAAACAAATCTGAAAATGTACTGGCGGGATTAAATGCTGTCTCCAAGAAGTTTGCTGTTGAGGCAGAGGATTTGGTATCTGTGATTAGGCGTGCTGGTGGTGTGTTCTCTCAGTCTGCTGGGCAGTTTACAGAACCAATTGATGCCCTCAATCAGTTAATCGGTATCTTTACTGCTGTTAGATCTACAACTCGTGAAACAGCCGATACCATTGCCGTTGGTTTGAGAACTATCTTTACCCGTATTCAGAGACGTGGTACTATTGAGTTTCTCAAGCAATTCAATATTCAACTAGTAGATGCTAAAGGAAACTTTGTTGGATTATTTCCAGCGTTTCAGGAATTGTCAAGAGGTCTTAATCAAATTATTAAGAGTGGGGATGCTCTAACTCTCTCTGCTATTACCGAAGAGCTGGGTGGTATTCGTCAGGTTGGTAAGTTAATTCCTGCCATTACTCAATTCAATAAGGCGTTGCAGGCTACTAAGGTTGCCGGAGAAGCCGCAAAGAAAGGGCTTGGTCAAGACGTTGCGTTGGCATTGCAGCCTTTGGGTAAGCAGTTTGAATTATTACAACAGAGATTTAATGCTCTTATTCGTGATATTAGCCAATCTAGTTCATTCCAAAACTTAGCAAAAGTGGCTCTCTCGGTTGCGAACGCTTTCTTATCTGTAGCAGAAACCTTAAAACCATTAATACCACTAATTACAACGTTTGCTACAATCAAACTCACAAAGGGGCTCGTTGAGTTTGGCAGAGGATTTATGGGGGGATTGAAAAAGGGCGGTGGAGCAGGAGGGGTAGGATCAACACTTGGAGGGGGCATGAGTGGAGGCAGAGCAAGAACTGCTAGAGAGAGCAGTGCTCGCGTGTCCTCTTCTCAGAGTGCATTGGCCAATGCTCTTAAATCGCACAGTTCCATCATGGGAAATAATAATACTCATCTTCAAAAAATGAGTACAGAGCTTTCTCGCAATAGTACAGCTATCACCAATTCTGTTACCCAGATGGGAAATCTTAACAATCAAATGATTGGTGTTTTGGGTAATGTTATTAATGCTCTCAACAGGGTTGCAGCGGGAGGTGGCGGATTTGGAGGAAGGCCACCCAAAAAGTTTGCTAAAGGCGGTCATGTTAGAGGACCTTCTCATGCACAAGGCGGTGTGCCAGCCATTCTTGAGGGTGGAGAGTATGTCGTTCCGAAGAAGTTTGCCGCTGGAGGGCCAGTTGATTTAAAGGATGGTAAAGTAGGAATGATAGCTCTAGATCCTCCGGGGAAAGAGTTGACGACCAGTAAATCAGTAGATCTAGGAAAGGCAGGTAATCCAACGAAGGGCACGGTTATGTGGTCTCTTATTCAAGACTCTAACCTAGGCCCGCCACGAGGGGAACAGGGGGCCAAAGTCAGTGTGACCAAAAAGATGCTGGAAGATCACGGCGCATCGAAGCACCCCACAACGAGTACGACATGGGCAGCGGAAGCGAATCGTATAGCTAAAAGTGTAGGTGGTTTCGGTTCTGGAGACTCAAGGGAATTTTCAGGAACAGGTGCGTCTTTTCCTGATGAAAAAGCAGAATTTCCTCGTGATGTCATTCAGGACCTGAGAGACAGCCTGACTAAGATCTATATTAATCAGGCCAACACACTGGCTGAACAATTCGCCCAAATACTATCAACTCACAACATACCCACTTCCACCAAAGAGGTCGATGCTAGTATTATCTCAGGCATAGGCGTGGATGAAGCAATTGGAAAGATTTTTGAGGCTTCTGTAAGTGGTTTGGGCGCTAGTAGCGGACCGGCAGGAAGCGTTACCGGGGCATTTGATCATCCGACCGGGGTAGGGCAGGCTTTGGCGCAGTTTAGTCCTTTCAAGCCTATGGAATCTGTGGCTACCGACGCTAAAAAGGCGGCGGCGCAGGATATGTTGACTCAAGTGACTAAGAGCAAAACGAAAACCCACATAGCGGCGCACATTAACAAAAGTAACGATTGGATGAATCTTATAAGCCAGTATGAGGACTGGGTCGAGGACCCTACCGAAAAGCCTTCGCGTCTTGGACCTCGCGTACAACAACTGGCTGCCGGTGGAAACGTCTTTAAAGCCCGAGGAACAGACACAGTTCCCGCAATGCTCACGCCCGGTGAGTTTGTTATTAATAAAAAATCTGCTCAAAGCATAGGTTATGGAAATCTTGGGAAAATGAATCACCTTGCTAAAGGTGGTGTTGCTTCTAAAGGCAACATAATGCAGTACTTTAGGACAGGTACTACCACTGAGAATTATGGCTTTACAGATGTTAAACGTGGTACTGGTGAGATCATCCAGACCGTTGAGCAGCTGCAAAGAGTCTTTGACAATATGCTGGGCTCTCTTGATCAAAAGGCTCAACGGGTCATGGGTATTGCGACTTCTGGCGGGGTGATGAGTACCACCGAGGCAGAAACAAGACGTGGGACATCTGCTGCGGATATTGCTAAAAAGAAGCAAACTAGACGTGGAGCGTTCTATCCAGACAGCAAATCCGTAACCGCTACAATGGGACTGGGAACTGAGTCCACCGTGGTACACGAGGCAGGGCATGCGGCAGATTTCCAGCTGGGGGGAGGCAAGAAAGCGGCTAGTGAGACGAAGGGAACCCTCCAGTTTGAAGTTATTGAGAAGATTAAAGCCAAGATGGCAGAAGACCTGAAGGCCGCAGGTGAACGGCCAGAACGCATTAAAGAATACTTAACTAAAAATGTTGAATTATTTGCTGAACTATTCCAGAAAAGCACCCCCGCTGTCCGTAGTATTCTAATTGGCACCACCAATGCCGCTGACGGCATGGCCGCTTTGGCTAATCATGTAGCTGAGGGTGAAGAGCTTTACGGTGATCTACACAAACACCTTCCGGCAACATATAAGCCTACTGGAACCTCTGCGCCAACCACAGTACCACCACAGGTTAAAAAGGCCGCCGCTACTGCCACCGCTACTGCCACCGCTGCTGCCCCCGCTGCTGCTGCTGGAGGTGGTGGTGATCCACCTGATCCTGATTGGTTTGAGAAACTTAAGGCGGAATATGCTAAACTCGTTGGAGAGCAAAGCAAAATTAGTAAAAGTTTGGAGGCTGCAATCAAAAAGCAGCTTGCTGCTGAGGGCGCTGTTACAGGTGCAGAGGGGACTATTATACCTCCTCTGGCGAAAAAGTATCGTGCTCCGGGTGAAAAGGGTGTTACTAGAAGAGGCGAAGCTAGCGAGGGGCAATGGAAAGAGCTTGAGAATGCGGAAAAGGCAGTATCGGCATTAACAGAGAAGTTTAACAAGTTAGAGGGTGCTGTTGAGGCTGCTGGAAACAAACTTAAGAAGGCAGAACATAGAATTCCACCTTCGGGTGGCCCTTCCGGTGGAGGTGGTGGTCGGAAGCCGGTTGATCCTGAGCTGCCTAAGTTCGATCCAACTAAAGTTGCAGCAGCAGAGTATGCTAAGCAGCTATCGCTCGGAGCGACAGAGTTACAAGCTGCTAGTGCTGCGATAAATGTTGTTGATCAGGAATTACAGAACACTGCCGAAGGTTTAAGGTACTTGCAGCAACGAGAGAAGGAGATGGCAGCGGCTATTGATGCCCGCGCTGCCGAACTAGAAGCTGCTGGCGTAGATAAGATGTCTGCACAAGGATTAGCCACACGAGAAGTAACTGCGGAGTTTACAGGGCCCGTGGGGGGTGCTGCTGGAACTAGGGGCGTTATTGCAAGAGAAGGATTGGAAGCTGGTTCTGCGTCAATCGGAAGGGGTGTTGATACTGAGGCACTAGCTGCGGAGGCGGCTAAATCTGCTAATAACATGAGCAAGCTTTCAGATGCTCTTGGGTCAGGAATGACCGCAGTAGGAGCTTGGACCGCTGCTCTTGCTGGTATGGATTTCAGTAGTCCAATGGCAGCCATGTCGTCTATGGCCACATTGGCAATGGCTGTAGATCAGACTAAAAATACATTAAGCTCTTTAGGAGATGCATTCCCCAGCTTAAAGAAGTCTGTGCTTGAAATGATTGGGGCTCAAACAGCATCCGCTACAGCAACGAAAGCAAGTGCTGCTGCCGACGTGCTTGATACTACGGCTACTACAGCAGGGGCTAGTGCGGAATCAGCAGAAACTGCTGCGAATGTTCTTGCTACAAAAAGTGAATTAGCAGAAGCTGCTGCTAACGCAAAGAGCGCTGGCGGTGGCCTTATGCAGAACTTCATAGATGGCGGCAAAGAAGCATTTGGCGAAATTGGCGAGGGCGGGAAGAAGATGATGAAGAAGGCATCCGACTTCATGGGAGGTAAAGGTGGTAAGTTTAGCCAGCTTATAGGCAAGAGTAAGATTGGAAAGCTTGTTGGTGGTGCTGGTGGTAAAGGTGGAATGAAAGCTATTGGCCCGGCTCTCAAGGCATTTGGGCCCAAGATTGCTGGATTAAGTAAGATACTGGGCAAAGTTGCCCTTGGTGGAGGAATAGGCGGTGCGATTGCGCAGCTAGTAGTAGGTCCTATAGCAGACGGAATGGATGAACTCATTCGTGGCAAGAAAACAGAAATAGCTCCGGGCGTTACAGGAGTGAGAGGTGGCTCTGCTGGCGGGGCAGCGGTAGCTGGTGGATTGACAGGGGCAGCAAAGGGTGCAGCAGTTGGAGCTGGAATTGGGGCATTTATTCCTGTAGTGGGCCCTGTAGTAGGAGCCATAGTAGGCGGTGCAATTGGCGGTATTGTTGGAGCAATTAACGAAGGGTTTGCTCAGGCGGAATTCAATGCTGTTGATGCGTTGCAGAAAAGTTCTGAAAAACTTGGTAAGACCTTTGATATGCTTAGCAAATTAGGAGACAATGTTGGTACTGATGCTTTAGCTAAAGTTAACAAAGATCTAGAAACGGTTATTGCAGATACAAATAAGGTTATAGACGCTAGCTTCAACAAGAGACTTGCAGAAAGCGCCACAAGCTTTAGCTCGATACTTATGAATGCAGCTACACCGATGAACCAATTAGCACAGGCTAGTAACTCTGTTGGCGAAGCATTTAAGTCAATAGGACTGAAGAGTGTTGGTAATTTTATACAGACAGGAGGTACTGGTGTTGGCATTAGTGCTCAGGAATTTATGCTTGCTGATGCTAGTGTGGACGGATTCTGGTCTGGCGCAGCGAATATGTTTGATAAGGCTTTTGGAGCCATTCCCGTTATCGGAAATATGCTTGGTTCTCGTGACAGAACAAAATCACGAGCAACAGAAGGTAGAGGAAAGCTACTTGGTGAATCCATTAAATTGGCAGCGAGTCAAATTGATCCCAGCACATTCGAGAAGCTTGATGAAGTACTTAATCAAACAGTATCTAGGTTTGCAGAAAATCTAGGCGCTCTTGGTGATAAAGACGCTCTAACAGCTTTGGCTGGCATGGAGACAGTAGCCCCAGACTTAAATGAGCTACAAAGCTCTCAGATGATTAATGATTCGTTCAAGGACTTGTCGGGTACTTTAAATCAAGCGGGTGGCGCGACTGGAAAGTTTGGTAAAGAGCTGAACAAGTTAATTGGAAATGCCATCAAAGTGCATATGGTGAAAGATGTTGCTGACCAGCTAGAAATATTAGAAAAATCAGGAGATCCTTCTAAGGCTACAAGTTTAGCAAATGCTTACGGTGATCTTCAGGATAAACTTAAGAGTACTAGTCCATCGGTGCAAGAACTTGAAAACGCTTTGTCTGAGTTAGAGCAAGAAGGAAAAGGAACTGATGAGCTTAGGCAGATTATCGAAAATCGTAAGGCTGAAGCAATTGAAGCTGCTAAGGCGGCTGCAACACAACAGCTAGTGGCAATGGCGGCGCGAGAATCCAGACAAGCACTTGATGCTCTTGCTGCTGGGCTTGATCAGTTTGGTGCTCAACTTGGCGGAACAGTAGACAGGCTCAATATAGCTATGGGTGAACTAGAGTCCGAGTTTGCTATGGCTACTGGCAGAAAGACGGTCCAGCAAGACGAATCATTTAATCCATTTGAAAATTTAGCTGCCGCCACTAATGAGGAAATCTCGGCAGGTATCGGTAGACTATCTTCAATGGCAGGTAGCTCTGAGGTTGGAGGTACGGCCTTTAGAGATCTAGGAAACATAGCAGAAGCACAGAGAGATTTTCCACGCTTAATGAGAGACACTCTAAGCGAACTTCAGGCAACCGGTGGTGTTGGGGGAACTGCTCTTGGAGGTGCCGATACGATAAGTAATGTTAAGGTTATGGAGGCTATTACCAATAAGCTAGCTGACCGTTTTGGTGGCGAAGCTAACATTCCTCCTCAATTACTTACGGCTTTGGAAAAATCTATTGAATCTAGTGCTGATCGTCAGGGAGGCAATCTGGTCTTCTCAATGGACGCCCTTTCTAAAATGTTTGAGGCAGACGGTGATGTACTTAAGATCTTGGGTGAGGTTAGTGAAAAGGCAGCAACTAAATTAGCAGAAGCCACTAATTCACTAAACGCTTTAAGAAATGCGGCACTGAAGACTGCGGCAATGCAACAGGAAATGATGCAACATCGCGTAGATGGCGAACTTGCCATGATGGATAAAGCCAATAGTATTCGACAAAGAATAGATGCTGCGTTAGGTAAAGGCGCTGACTCTTTTGCAGATATTCAGGATGATTTACGTACACGACTTGAGGTGCAAGCTGGTGGTGGTGCTGGTCGTGGATTTGGTGGAGTAGATGTTCTTGATCCTGCTGCGCTTGGGCAGAGATTACAGGAGTTAAACCAGCGTAGAGATGCGACCAGAGAGAGAATGGGTCTCCAGCCGGGCCAGATAGTGACAGCGGGTGAGCAGGGGGCACAACAAACAACGGACGCAATGATTAAAAATACTGACGAATTAGCCAAATTGAATCAGGAAATTAATGGCACTGAGGCTGCCTTAAAGGAACTGGCTAACGAAACTAGACTACTTGCTGCTATTGAAAGTCAGTTAAAAGACGCACAGGCTCGTGCTGCCGATTCTACAAATAGTGCTATGAGCATCATGAAGAGCTTCCAAGCACTTAAAGCTGGAGAGATGTCTCCTGAAGATTTTAATAAGAATATTACTGCACCCATACAAGCAGTAGAAGACATGTTTGGCGGTAAGGAAATCAGTAGTGCAGCAGCTACCGATACTTTGGATAGACTGATGAGTGGAGATCAGTTAACCAAGGGAATGTTTAATAAAAAACTTAGAGAGTTTGCTGAGAAAACTGGCGTAGATACTACTGATCCGGGAGCAATGACAGATCTCCGTAATGAGTTCATGCAAAACTTATTGCGAGCTTCTGGAGTGCAAAATGCAGCAGAAATGGATGCTGCTGGTTTAAGTGGTCTTGCAGACGTTCTTATGGGGCAGCTTGGCGAAGCTATGGATGCAAGGTCTGAGGCTGAGCAGCTTGGCGATGTGATGCAGCAGATTGGAGATGTTCAGATTGCTGCCCAGCAAACGATGCTTGATCAACAACAAGCAAAAATGGCTGCCACATTAGACCAAGCCCATGCGGGATTCCAAAAAGCCGCTATTGACTTCCAATCCGCAGTAGCATTATTTGCAGCCATGAGAGGTGGCGTTGATGAAGCGGACATGACTAGGGCTACAGCAGATGTAAGTGCAGCCGAAGCCGCCAAGGCTGGTACTGAAGCTCAGATTAAAGAACTGGAAGCGATTGATCCAATGGATCGAACTGAAGAGCAGCATCTTGCGTTATCTGGTGCTAAAGAAAGACTTGAGTTAGAAAAGCAGACCTTAGCTTTGGCAAAGGAAAGATTGAATGTGTTAAGCCAAGAAAAAGCTAGTGCTGACAAGCAGAAAAAGACTGACGAAGACAGAAAGAAGCAAAAAGAAAAAGAAGCTGGTGGAGCAGGAACAGGTAAAGATCAAGCTAAAGCTCTACAGAATGCTAAAGACATGAGAGCGAAGCAAGTAAAAGAACTAGAAGCAGTGTCGGGTGAGGATGAGCACTTTTTTGAGAGGGCAATGGGTCGTTGGGGCGGTGTTGGTGGGGGAGAAGGTAAGGGACTTACAGGTTTTGGCGGTCAAGGAATGGCCGATACTGTATTGAGTAGAACTAGCATTGATGATATTCAGGCTGCTGAACAGCTAGGGGGTATGTTCTCGTTGGGCGATAACTGGAACCTTGATAATGCCTCGACGGATCAGCAGAACTTAATGAAACAAATGATGCGGCAAATGGGGCAACAGTTTGGGGGCGAGGGGTTAAAAGGCGCTGAACTGGGTAAGGAATTGGAAGAACTATACGTAGAGGCATTGGAGGGAAATCTTGAGGTTCATGATCTTACTAAAACCGTCAGAGATAGATTGCTTAAGTTTGCGAAAGATGAAGCTAAGGCACTTGACAAGGTTAAATTAGATGATCAGGCGGTTGATGCTGCCATTCCTGAACAAGCAGCGACTAACACCGCTAAAGCTAAGCAGGAAGCGGAGGCAAAGTATCAAGCAGACATAGATAATCTTAAGCCAGAGGGTCTTGAGGAAGCACAAGCAAAAGCCCAAGCTGATGCCGCATTGACTACGGGAGCCATGCTTCCACCCGTGCCTACTGCTGGTACGGACGCAGCGGCTCTTGCCAAAATTAATGAGGAGATTGCACAAGGCACAGATGATCCAGAGAAGTTAAAGGAGCTGAAGTCCAAGAGAGGGGAACTATTAACACAGCAGGGCATTGTTCCTTCGGCTGCTGCTACTGGAAACATTAATCAAGATGCGGCCATGTTAATTGTGGGTGCATTAGACCGATGTTGCGAAAAAACAACCAATAGACTAGATGCTATTATTACTGTTTTAGGAGGAGAGTTGTCCGCTATTAAGGATCAGGATTCGGCTATAAACGCAAGAGAGGCTACTGTTTCTCCCGTGGAAAAACAAGAGTCTGCTGGTGGTAACATATTAGATATCGCCAAGAAGGTGTCTCCTGTTCTTGGAATGGTTGCAGAAAACCCAATGGGTCTTGCTGGACAGGGCATGGATATGGTGGGGGCGCTCAATGAGCGTATTCAAGGCGCGGTTCAAAGCCTTGCTGGTATTAACTTCCAAGATCTTGCATCGACAATATCCAATCCGCAGCAATCGCTTGAAGGTATGATAGCCAGTGTTTCTGGTGGTAACCTATCAGATATTATTGCAAAGATGTCTCCGGTCCTTGGGATGGTTGCGGAAAACCCAATGGGTATTGCTGGATTAGGCATGGATATGCAAGAAATGCTCAAGGAACGCATTCAAGGTGCGGTTGCGGGTGATGGGGAAGTTTCTGGTTCTGATCCAAAGCAAATTGCCGCTGCTACAGCGGTAGCAGATGCTGCGATGAAAAAGAAAGAAGTTCAGACAACAGGTCAAAAAAGTCCTTCTACTGGGATATTGGGAGAGCTTCAAAAATTAAATGATACTTCATTAAAGATGTTGCATTGTCTTTGTGGGGATATATATCCAGAGCTATCGGAGGTTAAAGAGCAAGCGGCTAGTACTGCTCAGGCGACCGAATCAGCAAAAGCTGAAATGACTAAGAAAACTGAGGAAAAGCCAAAGGTAGAAGAAGAAGGTAAACTTCAGAGCGATGTTGCTACCTATATGAAAGAACTGTCGAAGGAAAAATCAACCGCAGATATGCTTGAGAAAGCTTTTGGGGGTATGGAAGGTCTGGCAGAGGCTAAGATACCCGGCGATGTTCAGGGAATGGTAGACATGGCCAAGGAAAAAGGTATAGACCCACAGGGTCTAATGAATGCGTTCACGCAAAGACTGACCAACGCTGTATCATCTTCATCGGAAGAACAAACCACTGCATTTGTTAAAGCGCAAACTGCGACAGCAAAAAAACAATCTGATGAACAAAAAGTAGAGAAGGTGAAAGATCGTAAGGCACAGGGTGGATTGGGTGATATCAAGTTACCAACTGGACCAGACGCAAAAACGCAAGCCGAGAAAGAAGCTGATCAAAAGAAGCGTAAAGAAGCCGCTGCCGATATGAAGGCTAAGGGAGAAGATCCTCTTGCAGACATAAGAAAACCAAAGAAAACCAAGGAAGTTAAGAATTTAGATGCTAGTGAATTTAGCATTAAGAACCCAGCCGATAAATTACAAACATTCCGTGCGGCAGGAATGTTAAGTCCCGATGACAAGATTCGAAATGCTGCCAATATGAATGACGGTCCTAGACAGCGTAGAGAGGCTGTAGGTCGAAAGGTTGCAGCAGCACAAGCTAAGAAAGCAGAAGAAGACAAGGCAAAGGCTGAGAATGAAGCTAAGAAAAAAGTCCAGAAAAAGACAGTTGGGGACGCTGCTGCGAAACAAGCTGTTTCCGGTAATATTAGCGATGCTGGCAAAGAACAATTAATGCAACTGGAAAAAGAAACGGCTAACAGAATTGCAGAAGTTGATAAGGCAGAAGCAGATAAGATAGGCGCATTGCAATCTCAAGCAAAGAAATCGGCAACAGACAAGCTTACAGAACAGGGAGTGATGGGGTTCGATGCTGCTGGAGATACAGACAAGGTAGCGGAGTACAAGGCCCGATTTGAGCGTATAGGAAAGCGGCACGGAAGAAAGCCCGGAGCAGATGCAACATCGATGCGTGATGCGACCCAGCAGGCTTGGTTAGAAAAGGCTCAGAAAGAAGCAAAACAAGGGGACACGAGTTTGATGGAAGCTGGTCAAGAGTTAGGAGTACCAGCGTTTCAACAGTATCAACAAGAAAAACTCAAAGAAGAGCAACAGAAACAGATGCAGCAGCAAGCTGCACAGGAGCAGCGTATACGTGCTGAAGCAGATGCTCAGAGAATGGCAATTAATCAGGGTAGTGAAGGGCAACGAGCTTCCGTTATTGCGCAAGAGGGACAGCGAGGGCAAGCACAGAGAATGCAAAGAGAAGATAAGATTAGAGAAGGGGGAGCCGCTGTTGGTAATATAGAAGCATTAACAGAAATTATGCAAGGTAAAGAGCTTGTTGAAAATCTTAATACTGCATTCCAGCAGGGCGGTGATGTTGTGGCACGAAAAATAGCGGAGGCATTCAAGGCTACTACAATCGACTTAAATGCCAAGATGGGGCCTGTGCAGGTTCAACTTACCGGAGGACAGGTGCTTGAAAGTATGAGCCAAGGTATTATAGGACGGATGGGAGATACCATCAAGTCTGCTGTTGAGGGTGTGGTTAACTCAGTTACTGGTGATACTAAAGATCCATCTACCAGCAATACGACCCCACAACCCGTCCAGCACCCCAGCCAAGTCAATAATCGTTAAGGAGATAAGAAATGCCGTTAAATGATGGAATTGAATTTGCCTATGGAGACTATGTATTTGATCCTAGACCTTTATTTACTATTAATAAAGAAATTATCAAAACCGCCAGCAATGATGCATTAGCGACAAAATACTCATTAAACTTACAGGGCTATATTTTACCAACGGGCATAGATCCTATTGATAACAATAAGGGCGGCCTGTCTAAAGTATTTTCCGGGATGGACTCACTGCGAGATGCATTTAACAAGGACCACAAACTATTAAGAATACAATGTATTGATCCTGACACTGGGGATGAAGAAGCTCCCATTGTAAGCGGATATCCCAAAGTAGTTTCCTTGGACTTTACAAATGCTGGTGATAACTATATACGTCGTGCAGACTATACTATTAACTTAGAGTTACCTAGCATTACAGGCTCTGGTGGATATGATACGCATGGTATTGACTGTGATGATGAATTGGTTGGTGGAACTGACTTAACTACTCATGGAATTACTTCAGTTACAGACGATTTAACCATAGAGTTTTTAGATGAAAGAATGGGTGTCAATGAAGACCTCATGTTCGGGAATAGCGATAGGGGCTATTACTCTCTTGGGAAGTTCCCATCTGTATACTCAATTCAAAGATCGCTAACTGCTGTTGGAGATTCTCTGTATTGCGGAGATGGCGAATACACTACGCCCGTGCAAAGGGCGTCGAATTATTTATCTGGAGTTCTTACGGGGCTCCCTCTTAGTGGTATAGCTGGGGGTAGCTTAGGAGCAGGTCAATCAGGACTAGAAACACTTATGTGTTCAGGTGCTAATATTTATAATCAATTTAGAAGTGTGAGTGTCAACCCATATGAAGGAAGCGTGAGTGTTAATATCAGTATGATAGCCTTAGACTCCGAGCAGTCTGGTTATGAAGATTTTGATATTAGTGCCGATAGAAGTATTGATAGTCCATTTACTACAATATCCATTAATGGAACTGTTCAGGGACTGGTTCCATTCAGAGACGAATGTAGTGGAGTACCTAAAATTAGTGGTGCATTGGCAAAGTTCTCTGGAGATGTTTCTGGAGCTATATATTCTCGGGCGGCGGCTATATATGACGGAGGATATGGACCTAGAATTCAGGTTGAACATGGTCAGGGTATGCCGCCGGGCGGTGCATTAAATCCAGAACCATTAAGTAATAATATTGGCTATAATATAACTGAAGGAACTGTGGTTTATAATTATACATATGATGATAGACCGGTAAATTGCTATACGGGTGCGTTAGTAGAAACTATACGTTTTACTTATAATAACCCAAATGATGTATTTGCCTCGCTAACCATATTAGGAAAACCTAGAGGACCGCTTTATCAACAAATAGGAACGTCAGGCACAATGACTCGTGAGATATCTATTGATGCTGTTATTCCAGTCGCTATAAATTCCGGCTGGTCCGTTGCCAGTGATTTTATTCTAGCTCCCTCGGGCTATGACGAACTCGTTAATGATTATCAAGGTTATCTCGCAACTCAATACGATCAAGTATTTGTTAACAGCGAATCAAGAAGCTGGGAGCCCAAAATGGGAGCTTTTTCTTATACTAAATCTTGGACCGTAGGATACTGTTTCTAATGAGCGAACCTAGACCGATTGAACCTACCAATGATTGTACTCCCCAAAGGGTATATGGGACATATGAGCAGACCTTATTTTTAGGTTGTAGTGTGATGAGTTTTTCAACCACCGCAGGTTGGAATGGTCAAGCGTCTGAAGTAACTGTTGAGCTTGCAAGAGATCCATGCAAACCCCCTGCTGACAAGCCGAAAAAATATTGGACGTACAATCTGGCCTCTGGTTCTCTAATCAGTGAGTTGGGATTAAATTGGTACGATGCAGATCCGGGATTTACAAGACCTAATTGTGGTGCTCCAGTATATTTTAGGGTAGCTGACTTTGAGTATTCGGGGCTAATTCAAGGATGGACAATAAAAGAAGGGCCGGATGGAAACCCTGTATATAGCGTTAAGCTCGTAGATCCTAGAGTGGTACTTGAGCATACTCAAGTTATCTTGGATAGGTACGAGGGCCCCGTAAAAACCATCGCAAACTTAGTCAATGTTTATGGTCATCTAGAATATGAAGGTATTTTGGGCGATCCCAAAACCATCGAGTGTGCAGATCACTGCAATGACGATATTGCTGCCAATCGTTGTCCCCCTATTGCTGGATGGGGCGCTCCTGCTAACGGCTTTGGAGGCGCAATGAGAACAGAGCGAGGTCTGCCTTGGCTGCGGGTGCGGCGGGCTATACAGGATTTGACTGGTCAATATCCGGGTGCTTCCATCACTGACCTTCGCTGGTGCAACAGAGGAATTAGATTTAGAGCGGGCAATTGGGGGGGATTCGGAGAACTAAATGTCTGGTACGGCGCAGCAGCGTTTGGCCAAAACCAAGATTACATTTTAGATATTAGTGACTTACCTGAGCCACAGGATTATTACTATAGAGTAAGCGGACCTACCGTTTCTATGATGGACATAATTAATCAGGTATGTCAAGATGCTGGTGCCGATTATACAGTCGAACTTTTGCCGGTTCCAAGTGATGCCCTCTTGGGAGCGCTTTCACACCCTCGTCTGATCATAAAGGTTCGAACTATCTCTCGAAAGAACCAATCTTTTTTAGGCGGCAGCGGTCAGGAGATTCAAGCATATATTAAGTCTAAGAATATTTTACTTGGTGGGGACGGGATTCTTAATGACACCTTCGGGACTGAGCTTAGAACAGAAACGAACACGACCTTTTTAATTGGTGCGCCAGCTAGACAATATCATGTAGAATGTGAAACTGATGGCGACGGTCGCAATCCAAATATTACTCCTTTCTGGGGATGGGATGCTGAAGGAAAGCTGATTGAATCTAAGTATAAGGATGATGCAAAAAATAACTATTCCGTTAAGATTGATATTAGAAAAATTAACTTAACTCTCAATACCGCTATTAGTGAAGATGTTATTGACGGTAGTTATATTTGGGTAACTGAGCCTGAAATAAGGCTGGCACTTGGAGATTTTCAGTTCTGGAGAAACTTTACATTGTCTAATCAGCTCAAGGGTGATGGTGGAGCTGATACGGCACTCAAGAAATATTTAAGAGACACTTTACAGCTAGCTTCAACAGACGTAGATAATGTTGATGTTACAGACGAGCGTGATGCAATTCTAGGTGGCGTCCCCGGACTGAGAGTTGGAAAGAAAGGCGGCGAAGTAGACGAAACAAAAGTTATAGATGCACAAACCTTTTTTAATTGGTTTAGCTCTTATGCGTCAGATTTTTACGGAAAACAATTTTTAGTTCTCGCTCCTCATCTATGTTGGCATACAGATGGTGATACTAAAATGCGAGTTTATAGTGATCTTCCATCTACTGAGGGCGGATGGCCTAGCGATCTTAATTGTGGCGACGGTAGTCTAACAGAAGCTAGCTCTGTCATGGGGTTGATGAATCCTTCTATTCAGCTTGACTTGTTTAAAGATGAGACAGGTAAAGTCGAGCCGATACTATATTTTTTGGAATCTGATGTTAATCTAGAACAGCTTAACGGAAACGACTATGTTACTGATGGCACCAGAGTTTGGGTAAGGGGAACTATTGCCGCAGAGTGGGTTGAGGGTCATCCAGATGTGGAGAAGTCTTCTTATTATGAGGAAAGGGACCTAATACCTCACAATGCTTTGATAAAAATGGCTGCTCCAGTTTTTGATACAAGCGTTAAGATTAACCAACCCAATGTGAAAGTGCTAGATTGTGAGCTAGGAAAAGCAGATACTATTAATCCTAATGTTGGAGATTTGCCTAATCATCTTGGTGGTCAGGGTGCTTCAGTCGGTTCAATCTCTCCCCCTATGTATGAGCCGAAGCAAGCGGGTGTTCCTACACTAAGCAACACCAGATGTTATGGGCCCTATATTGCGGTGGGTCACCAGCCGGGTTGTGTAGCTTGCGAGTTTGACGATGGAATTGCTCCATGGAACTATGGTGGTATTGCATATATGGATCTGGCTGCTGCTGCGAAAGTTGCCAATGCAGCCACTTCCATGCAAACAACGGATAGGGGGGAAGTTACTGTTCCGGGATATCCTACGGAGTCCTTGGCCGGAATACTTGGTCAGGGAGTTTCTCTATACGCAACAAGAGTTCACCACGTCAAGGGAGGGCTGAATGCCTACGAGAGAACCTCGCACCGCCATATATGGTTGGATATGCCAGTTGCGTCTGCGGGATTTACTTGTAGTATTTCCAGTATGAATTGCACCGTAGGAGCTGGTGGAGTTACTACCAGTTATACCATAAGCACATATACACCAGTATTTGGAAGATTTGCTAAAGGAAATGCGGAAAGAATTAAGCAAGTCGGCCTTCATCGCTTGAAAAATGAGCGCGAAAGACGTGCCGGTGCAGCGCTAAAAAGACTGTTGAAAGCAGCCGAGAATAGGTCTAGAAAGCCATTTGGGCAAGGTATTGGAGCGGGCGCTTCTCAACCCAAGAGTCCTGCTGTATGGTTTGCTGGAAAGTTGCTGGAAGACCCAAAACGCAAGGTTGTATTAGCTCCTACCAAAACAACAATGCCTTACTATAAAGACTTTGAAAACACATCCGTTATGACAATGGACGGACTTTTGCGTCCGGTTTCCAATTATGGGGATGCTGACCTTCCACAACTTCAGACTAGCGTGGGTCCATGTGCGGGATCTGCCCATATGGGATACGCACAAGGACGAATGCCTTCCTATCCACCGCCCCCTTACAATATGAGCCCTACTGATAGCACTCAATATCCGGGTTTAAAAATTTTCAATAACCATCTTGATCCTTTTGCCGATCCGATATCTAATCTTGCGCTTTTAAATGATGATCGTGGGAATGGCAGCACCAGCGGTCACGATATTGAAGGTCTTGCTAGAAAAACAAATGTTGATGCTCTAGAAAATACTAGCCTTGCTATTCATAGTGGGGACAATCAAGACTATGCTAGTGATTATAGATATTTAGCCCTACGTGGTCCTTTGATGATTCATGGATGGGGATATGATACATTTGGTAAACCGGTCCCGAATAGTGTTGGTGATAGTGCTGGTCAGATGCAGGATACCCAAGCGGGACTTACTGATAAGTTTAAAGAGGATTGGCTTCATGACGCTAGAGAGTGGCCAATGGGCCCTCTTGATTTACGATGGGATCGCAGACGAGGAGTTTGGACTACGCAACCTCCATTCAGAATGTTCATAGCTGATCTCGAAGAAGATATTTCAGCTGAATCAATGGGGAACGCGAAGGTTATCTTGGAGTATGGCGCAGATAAAGAGATGGTATACGACGAAGATGGCGTTGCAGTGAATGAACCGGGGCTTGATCTATGGAATAAAAGCAAGTGTGACTATACATCGGGCGATAGAGTCTTTACATATTTCAATGCCGCTACATGCCAACACTGGGCCATTCCTTTATGTGGGGGTGAAAGTCACAAAATTAGAAACAGCGGTTGCCACACCATGGCCACTCAGGAATGCACGGGATTAAATGGGTGCTTGGCTATTAGTAGTGGATTGAAGCTCTGGAGTCACACAGACATCCCTGACGTACTAGAACCCAACGACTTTGCTATTACTGGGCCAACCCTTGAAGCATCCGGTTGTACGGGTAATTCCGCATTGATTCCCCCTGACTATTTCGAACACATTAGATTTGCTGACGGGCTTCACGTATCGGAGTCAATCAATTGCTCGTATATAGTCAAAGGTCCCAAGGTAGGCGGAAATCACTTTACTGATTTAGTAGCAGGAAGTGGAATTGATATTTCTCTGAAGGGAAGCACGGAAGAAGATCCTGTTAATGCTAATTCATGTATCTATGAAATCAGTGCTTCGGGTGCATTTAAAGGCGCTCTGCAAGGTCATTGCGAATGGGGCGAAGGGGGAACTCTTAAGGCTGATTGCAGTGAGCCACATCCATGTACTGGCGTAGACTGTGTAACATTTGGTAGCGGACTTATAATTAGTAGCGGAACCGCCGAAAATAATAAGTTAACGCTGCAAGTTTCTGCCGGTCCTCTCTGGTCAGATGGTCAGGGTTTTCTGTGTGATATGGGCGACGAGGACCTCTCTCTAGCTGATGGAAAACAGATCGGATGCATGGTCAGTGGGTCGGCGGGACTGCGGGTTAATTATAAAAATGATGAGTGTGACAATAAGATTATCTTATCCCCAGACTACAGTCATTGGCCTACTGACAAGGATTGGTGCTGTGCTGAAAATGATCCTAAGCACGAAGGTGCAATTGGTGGAGGAGTTAGCCAAACAGTAGTAGCAGGTAGAGGGATTGCTGTGGAACACTACGATGCTGGTGACGAAGGATGTAAAACTCTTTTCTCTAAGCAGCTGAGTGTAATGGGACTCGGAGAAAGAGTTACTCATATTACCTCTACACAATGTGGTGGAGTAGATTTGCTTGTGGGCAATGAAGTTGCTAAATGTGGAGAAGGATGCGACTCACATACTACACACGTAGCAATTGGCACCAATGGCCTCGATTTCTGCGTTACAGTTGTGACAGGTATTGAATGTAGTGGAGATACTTTTGTAGCTCAAACGACTCAAATGGAATTTTGTAGTGGATTATTAATGGGATATGGCAATGTTTGCTCATAGAAGGAGTTGTTAAATAATGGGAAGAATTGAAATGAAGGCGGAAGACTGTTGCGTATGTTGCGCAACTCATACGCCTAGTAGGGGAGGGGATGGATGTTTTTGTAGTTGCTGCCCATGTCCTTGGACGGGATGTTTAGACTTTTCCATTATTGCCTGCAAAAAAACCATGTGGCCCAGTACGCCGTACTCCGGGTATGATCCTCCTGACGTTCAAGGAGACTGCGACTGTATGTCATGCTTTGAGATTCAGCTAGAGCCTCGCATAGATGAGTGCATGTATCACTGGGGCGACGACTCGCCAGTCGGGCTTCCAGCTACCAGTTGCTCTGCACAGTTTCAGGCAGGAGAAAGTTATGCTGGCACTGGGGGCTTTCAGGAGGTTTGGGGGTTCTCTGGTAAAATGCTTGGTGATGAAGACTGCGATGATGGGCCATTTGGACCTCCTTGGCTAGATGAAGAGTGCGAAGGGCAGTGTACGATAATGTCTTTATGCTGCCCTAGAACCGGCATATTTTGTGAGGATACAACAGATCCTAGTTATGGAGAATGTGCTGAAGACCATCCGTGCCCCATTAAAGGAGCCTCTAGTCAAGATATATTACCATGTTTACCCGGTGATCCCGGTCATGAATGGAACGAGATTATGGACCCATACCCAGAACATATATGCAGATGGTCGTGCGGGTGTTTTGTTTGGTCTCACTATGATTGCTATGATTACACTGGCGATGGAGTCCCTGACTCACCATGTTCTCCGTGTGCAGCATGGACTGGAATGGGAGGCGCGCCCGTTACAGTCCCCGGTCAGGTGGGAGATTGGCCCTCTGCTTCAGTAGGAGCTATTGTTTCAGGTCAATGTCGCAATCACAATACGGGAAGAAAGTTTATGATCATGGTTCATGGTTGGAAGGTAATACAATGCGATTGCCAGACAGGGGTGCAGACTATGCCTTACCCCGGCACGAACTCGGTAAGTCCTGTTATTATGGAGTATACAGGATTATTTACAGAATGCTCATAAGGATAAATTAATGGATAATAGAGATATAACAAATAAATATGTAGAAGATAAATGTTATTGCGAGGCTAATGGTTATTGCCCTGTGTATAATATATATATGTCAAAGGCAAATCAAAAAAAGTGTGCGTCTAGTTCTGATTGGCGAAGAAATTTTGAAACTTTTTTTGGTAAGCCTCCTACATGTGAAAAAGAGCTTGCTATAAGAGAAGAGAAGGCGAGACAGCATGAAGAAAATCGAAAGAAACAAGCCACCTTAGATCAAGCTATGAGTGAGGTAGCGCAAACCAATATTACCGAGAATGATTTAGATCAAGGTAAAGATGGGGCAGGAGATGCACTGCAAAAGGTGCTGGCTAAATTTGGTATAACGAGTGACAACGTAGAAGAATGGGTTGGCACGAGCAGTGGGTGTGGATGCAACAAACGCAGGTCTTTCTTAAATAAAATTTTCTCATTTAAAAAGAGAGAGTAATTTGGCACGCAAAAAAAAGAAATCTGTTGAGTATAATAATCCTAATAACTATCATCCAATTAAACAACTTAAACCTAAGACGGTAAATCAGGCTAGTTATATCAGGTCTGTTGTTGAATCAGACGTTGTATTTTGCTCTGGCCCAGCAGGCTCAGGTAAAACGGCAGTGGCTGTAGGGTTAGCATGCGAACATTTACTTACTGGAAAAGTGGAAAAAATTGTTATAGCACGACCTACTGTAGAATCTGGCAGGGGTCTCGGATATTTACCGGGTACTTTTACTGCAAAAATACAACCTTATTTAGTGCCGGTTATGGAAGAAATTAGTAAGTACGTACCCAAAGAACTTTTCCATTCCTTTAGAGGGGACCATACAATTGAAATGTGTCCCCTAGAATATATGCGAGGACGAAACTTTCACAACTCCTTTATGATTCTTGATGAGACTCAAAACGCCACGTTAGAGCAGATAAAAATGTTTATTACGAGAATCGGGCGTGGTTCAACCGCAGTACTTAATGGAGACCCTGATCAAACTGACTTAGAAGGTCGCTTACAAGGGGGGTTCCAATTTTGTATGGACAAGTTAGAGGGGCTTGATGGTATATCTATCTGTAAGTTAGATGGAACAGATATTATTCGCAATGACATTATTGCTACCATTTTAGGCAAATTAAATAGCTGAGGTCCAAACTATGAAGAATGTTCACACGTTAAGCAACGCCGATGTTGACAGACTTATTACTGTTTCCGAATGCATCAAGGTGATTGAAAATCTTTTTGAGAATCTAGATAGCACACAAATGCCGCCCAAGGTGTATATGAATGTCCCCAAAGGAGACTTTCGATCAATGCCAGCGGTTGTGGGAAATACAGCAGGAATTAAGTGGGCCGGTCTTAATATTAGCGAGCCCGGTAAGATAAACATTTTTGCTAAAGTACTTATCAATGATGCCGAAACAGGGGATTTACTTGCAATTTTAGATGGAGAAACTCTTACTGCCATTAGAACCGCTGCCGTAACAGGGGTAGCTACAGACCATCTAGCTCGTGTTGACTCGACCACAGCTGCTTTTGTTGGGTGTGGACATCAAACCAGAAGGCAGATTGAGGCCGTAAGTGCAGTTCGTGATCTTGATCATATTTTTCTTTATGATTTAGACCAAGAAAGAGCTGAAAAACTTGCATCAGAATTGGACAATGCTATTGTTTTTGACAACCTAGAGTCCTGCTTGCGAGATGCTGATATAGTTACAACACTAACTCCGGCTCGTAAAGGCTTTATTGATTATGCATGGCTTAAAGCAGCCGCGCATGTTAATGCTGTGGGAGCAGATGCGGAGGGAAAGAGAGAGCTTGATACTTCCGTTATTAATAATGCAGGAATTGTTGTGTATGATGAGTGGGAGCAGTGCTCTCATTCAGGCGAGATTCAATATTTAAATGAGTGTCGTCGCAGACCTACTCTTTTTTCTTTAGGAGAAATTGTGAGTAAGCGAAGAGGTTATAATAACATAGACCGATTGATGATTACTGTTTTTGATGCTACGGGTCTAGCAATAGAAGATGTAGCAACTGCAAGATATATTTATGAGAAAGTGAAATGAACGGGAATGGTCCCCTTGACCCAGTAGCTACTACTGAACGACTCATTAGAAAGTCTCAAAGAGCTATAGGTATAACTCTCAAGATAGATTATAGTATTGGCATGGGAGGAGAGACTGCGAAAAGGGCGCTTATAATGGAGCATACCGAAAAAATTATTGAACTAAAGAAACGGTTACTTGCTCTAACTGGTCGCTGCTCTCCTTCTATTCCAAAATGGCCCTTGTAATTTCTACTTAACCAGCCTTATCAAATATCAAGTCCAGAGTTTTATTAAATTCCTCGACCCTGATGTCGGTATATTTTAAAACATTCGCAGAGAAGTCGTTTGTGAGCACTGTATGGGCCGCTGAGACTATAGGAAAGGCTGTAGCTTTCTGCATAGCGGAAAACTTTTCGTCTGATTCAACGATATTTTCAAAATTTATACCGTCTACAGAAACCTTGATCACTACTACATCGTCTTCTGGCGGGCAGGTTCTTTTGAAAATTTCAATGATGGTATCATCACTAAGTTTACTTTCATGAATTAAGAAGTTCATTAACTCTCGATGGCCCGGATATCTTAATGTTTTATATGAACAGTTTAAGACTCCTTTCTTCTGTAAAGATGCAATAGTGTGAGATGCGCCTCCGCTTGTATAAAAAGCTTCAAGCGAACCAAGCTCACTACTAATAGGGAATTCATAACCTTCCATTCCCTTAACTGTATCTTGTAATCCATTTACCAGAATTAAACAATTGTCTTTATATTCATTGATTAGTCCATCATAAGACCAAGTGCAAGTATATTTTAATGTATTACGTGGTGTTTGTGGCAAACCCCCAACCATCATCTTGACAGACTGTGGAATGCGTCCTTGCTTATTGGAAATAGTTGCCACCATAGACTCTGCAATAATATTTACCCATCCCGGAGCAAGCCCTAGATCTGTTAGAACTGGCTTGTATGCATGTGTCCGTCCGTAGTTATTTATTTTATCGCTTACATCTACTCTTCCGCCAAGATCAAAATATGCAATTTTATTATCTATACAAAACTCAGCTAGGTTGTAGTTTTGGTGATAAGGTAATGACGATATAACCCCATCACAGTCGTCTAAGCTAATGTATGACTTACCGCAAACAAACCTATGCTTATGAACACCTATTTGCTTTTGGCAAGCTTTGAGGGCCCTTTCACTTTGATCCAGTACAACTAAGTCGTGGCCAAGAGTGTCCATTCCCCATGCAATTGCTCTCCCCATATTGCCTGCGCCGACTACTCCTATTTTTTTATTCATTGTACACCTCTGTTGAAGTAACCCATCCATATATAGCCAAAGTTAGCTACTGTATAACATAAAAAAACTAATGCTAAGGGATAGTCTTTCTTAATCACAAAATCAACACAAACAATACCATACAAAATGCTAGAAAGTATTAATGCCCATAAACCCATCTCTCAATTTCCTACTTATCAAAGTCAATATCAGGAATTACGGGCATATAGTTTACGCCCTCTACTGCGTTAGCGCAAGATTGTGCTCTAGCCGTTGTCCATCTCTGTGTTTGTTCAGGGCGACTCAATGACCAGTGCTGCAAAGCTCCGGTCTGCATTGTTCTGCCAAAAGAAAACGATAGCGCCCAAGGCAGATAGAATTCCTTGTTCATTGCTGCGAGGTTATTAATCGCATCTTCATCCTTTTGACCGCCACTCAAGAATGCTATAGCCGGAATAGCAGGTGGGACAGACTCTTTTAAGCACTTCAGAGTTAACTCAGATATGTCTTGGCGACTAGCTTTAGATCCTTCAAAAGAATAACCATCAAGAATCATATTGGGTTTTAAAATGACACTATCTAATTTCACATTTTCATAAAAAAGCGCATCAAATACATGGTGTAAAACTTTTCTTGTCACCGTAAAAGATGTATCTATACTACAGCCATGATCCATTAACACTTCTGGTTCAACAATAGGAACTATTCCTTCGTCTTGGCACTTCTTAGCATATCTGGCAAGAGTCCAAGCATTGGCTAAGATACAAGTATCTTTATCGGTTACTGATATAACAGCACGCCATTTGGAGAACTCAGCGCCCTTTTTCTTGTACTTTACCAGCCTTTCACTCAGTCCATCTAGCCCTTCTGTGAGCTTTCCTCCATAGTTATCATATGGCTTCGCTCCTTTGTCTACCTTAATTCCTAATACAATATCCTTTTCTCTTAATGGCTCTATGGTTGGTTCATTATACATTGTTTCATCATATAATATAACTCCACCTATATAGCTTTCCAGATTAGGACTGGAAAAGATAGTATGTCTATATGTATGCCGATTTAGAATTGTAGATGCAACCCCCACAGACTGAAGCCTTTTACCCATAGTAGGAGTGCTTTCATCTGCGGCTAGTATACCCTTATTGCCATTAAAAATTTTATATATTACTTCTTCCATTGATCTCATTAATTCATTCCTTGTGGAAAAGATAATGCGTCATCATGATTAATAGTCCACGCTACCTCATGCGTAACAGCTCTAAATGTTCTTGCTGCTGATGGATATCCATTTCCCGATTTTTTTACTCCTCCAAACCCCAAATGAGACTCAGCAGCGATAGAACCGCCATTCCAATAACACATACCATAATCACATTTGTCACGACATATTCTCGCTTTTTTAAAGTCTTCGGTAACAACTCCTACAGCCAGACCATAGTCAGTATCATTATAGATTCTAACAGCATCATCAATAGTATCAAAAGGAATAAGGGCAACATGTGGTCCAAATACCTCATTTTTTAAATAGGGCACATCCCTCCATTCGGTCTTATAAACCAAAGGGCTAGCATAATATCCCGGCTCATTATAGATAGGAGTAAGCAAGACTTCAGCTTCTGAGTCCTGTAACACCATAGAGTTAAAACGTGTTACTCTTTCTAGTTGGTCGGCATTAATTAGCGGACCCATATATGCATTAGTATTGGGCCGAACACCACCACGAACTATCCATCCATTATCAACGAACGGAGGACCCGGTTTTACTGTAGATGCTCGTTTTACGAAAGCGTCACAGAATTTATCATAAATACCTCTCTGTATAAGGATACGGCCAGAAGATACACATCTCTGACCAGATAACTTAAATGCACTTGCCACTGAGGAATAAACACCCAGATCAAAATTAGCGTCATCAAATACAATTACAGCAGACTTACTTCCAAGTTCACAAGAGCAGGTTTTATGCCAACTGTCTGCACAAACCCTACGAATGTGCTGACCAACTTCCGCACTGCCTGTAAAGCAGATATGATCTACTTCGTGCTTTGCTAAGTAATCTCCTACAGACCCGTCTCCATGAACCAAGTTAATGACACCCGGAGGAACCCCTGCTTCATCATACAGCTCCATTGCTAATTGCGAAGTATAGGGGGCATCTTCGCTTGGCTTAATAATGACTGTATTCCCTTCAACGAGAGAAGGAGCAGCGCACCAAAAAGCACCAATGGCAAGAGGAAAGTTCCAAGGACTAATAATAGCAACGACCCCTTTAGGCTTACGCAACATATAGGCGTCTTTTTCAGGAATTTCGGACGCAATGGATTCTCCTTGTGGTGTTCTACCCGAACCAAAGGCGTACTGTGCCATATGGAGGGCTTCATTAACCTCTGCTATAGATTCATTATGATTTTTTCCAGTTTCTATAGAAATAATTTTAGCAATCTCTTCATGCCTGATCTCAATAAGTTCTGCGACTCTGTAGAGATATTCTGCCCTTTGTACGCGACTCTTTGCCCTCCACTCATCTAGTGATGTTCTGGCTGCTACACAAGCTTCATCGACCTCTCCAGATAGGGAGTTAGGAAAGCTTCCTAGAGATCCTCCGTCGCAAGGGTTTGTATTATTGAACAATGAATCAGAGTTGCTTTCTACAAACTGACCATCAATATAATTTTTTGCTTTCCACATTCTATAACCCCTTAGTACTATTCATTAAATGTTTAACTGAGTTTTTACAAAAACCCTTATCGCCACGATCTATTAGCTCTATAATTATATTACCAATCCAAGAAATAGGCTTAGTAAAGATTTGTCGCAAATCGTCTTCTGGGCAATCTATAATATCTTCAGACAGAAAGCGTATTCCGTTGGACTTCCACTGTGGTACTACTTCATCGATATTTTGAACTTGATATGCTATATGATGAATACCACCCTCTCCCCTTGCTCTTACCCAGTCTCCTACAATAGATCCCGAGGCACCATCACTAACAAAGATTTCTGGAGCCATGTGAAACATTAAAGGAGTCTCAACGCCGGGAACAGCATGAGACCAAGGAATGTCTATCACTGCTCCAATCTTATTTCTTTTTTCCGATGGTATTAAAGCTAAGCACTCAGCTCTTGATCCATCTTCAAATGAAATTGCAAATTCCTCCGCAATACTATACCCTAATAAATTTTCAAAGGTTTTGGCAGCGTCGTATCTGTTTTTTACGCGATATGCTATGTGGTCTAGTCTCATCTATCAACCCCTTGTATTAGTTGGCTTTATAAATATACCATCCCCTATCTGGTAAATAACCTTTGTTTTTATCCGCATAAGCCTTTTCATTAATACGTTGCTCTTGTTGTTTTTCTGAAAGTTGATCCCAGCGAATCTTTGGGAAGACTAAGCCTCCTTTTTTGGTACGTCCGAATACAAGCTTGGCTCTGCATTCCTGACACGTAACCTCCAACCAGTCATTACTGGAACTATCTAGGCGGCATACAAACTTTACGTTTGCAGAATTACAATGACCGCACCCCCTATGTTGAAAGACTTCTTGAACTCTAGCGATTTGCTTAAAAAGTTCGTCTTCTTGCTCTGCCTCTACATCAAACCAGAGGCTGTCGGTTGCTTTGATTCTGGCTTTCATTTGGAACTCCCATAAAATTCTGATTTCCAGTTGTCATCATATCCAGTATAGGATTCTGGAATAGTATCTGATGATCTTTGAAATTCTGATAAATTGCCAATTAGAAGTCTAGCTTCCAGATTTCTCAAGTCGCTAATGCTTTTGGCGGTATTGTATTGCCCTGTTACCAGAGCCTTTACTGAAATATCTAATCTCTTGCAAAGCTGATTGATTGCAAGAACTTGTTGATCGTTAATCGGCTCATCGGATGATAGAGCTTCTTGCTCATCTTCATGTTGAAGTTCTTCGGCTGTAATAACTCTAATTTTCAAAGCCCTCCTTAAAGCTTTACCTTCCGCTCGCGTATCAGCGGTAGCAACTAAGTGATCTTTAAATGGATATGGAGTCTTATGATATACTACATCTACGCAACCATCTACATTAATCATTTGCCCGTTGCGATATTTAACGATTTGTAAGGAATGCCGTATAGTGCATCGCAATCCATTGTCTGATGAAGGTGATTCTAACACTTCACTTTTCGAACCGACAATTTCTCCAAAGCATTTTTCTGTTATGCGACGGAGGCCATCAACAGTGGGCGCTCCATTAATCAGTTCGCTATCAGATAATTGGTCTAGCAAAAATTCTGACCATTCAGGGTCGCTATCAGAAACTGATGAGGGTATATTGGCCTTTTCCATATATACGTACTGTTCTTCTGGTTGTTCTTTGTGAATCATCTCTTCAAATTCTGCTTTTACTTCAGTAGTCATATTTCAAAATACCTCTTATTTTCCTCGGGATAGTTGTCCTTTATTTTTCCTAATAATTCCAGTAATGATGCTAACGTATTTCTCATATATCTTTGCGTTAAAGACTGGTCTTGTCTAATTCTAATCATCACCAACCCGTCAGCAAGAACCAATCCTGTCTTTTGCTGATCGGATTTAATATTCTTTTCTAAGTTCTCTTCTCCCCATACGGGTTTAAAGTGAGATGGCCCATCAACTTCAATGGCAGTTCTATATTCGGGAAGATAAAGATCCACCTGTAAATTTTGATTTTGAAGCCAATGATCCTTATGGAATTCTACCCTAATTTTTTCTTGCGTAAGAGACTTTAATAGAAAATGTTCCATTTTTGATCCAAGCCTACCGCTCCTTCTCACAGCATTTTGTGCTTCCTCTATTAACGATGCCTTTTCTTCATCGGTTTTTTGATCCCACGACCGCCTACCTATCTGGGAACGATATTCTTTTTGCTCATCTGTCAAGCTGTCCCACACGTAGCCCTGTGAGTCGCTAATCTTCATCTTTGTTTCTTCTGACATCGTAGTACCAGCGGTAGGATGAGAGGATCGTCCACTGCTCAGAGCATTCTTTTGAGCATTGCTTCTTGTACGCAAGTGTATTCCATTCTTTTTCAGAATACGTCTAATCTTGTTGGGGTATGTTCCTAACTTTTCAGCAATTTGGTACGTACTCCACTCTTCTTCTTGATACAATACTATTACTTTATGTTCTTCTTTAGTCATTTTTATCTATCTCTACTAGTACTTTGTAATCCCACTCTTCCATAATGTATGCGGGTTTCTTAAATAGCTTTTCTATAATTTGCGCGTGACTTTCACTTCTTGCGATAAGCTCTATGTCTGGATTTTGTAAAACCTTTTTAATTAGTGCAAAACGAGGTGTTTCGATTAGTACCCACTCTAAATGATAGCAGTATAAAAATCTTTTTTTAGCATATGTTGCGTAGAGTAAGTCTTGCGCTCTCAATATACTATCTGCAATTAAAACTCCATTAAAGCTAAAGGCATGACAACGCTGAAGCAGGTTAGTTTTTATTGGTAGTATAGAGTTATTGCCAATATTGTCACAAAACAATGTTGCTGTTGTATCTGTTTTTACTAACTTATTTAAAGCGCTAATGGCAAAAAAATCATTGTCATTATTAACAAGCTCACCCTTAAGAATTCCTATCATTTATAAACTCCTGCGTCTTATTTCTAATATTATCTCCTACCGATTGCTCTCCTATCGAGTCGAAGATTTCTGCAATAAAGTGGTGGTATGTATTCTTATTGCATACATCATCGTAGCAGGTTTGAATATAGTTATCACGAACCATCTTATTGTTTAATAAGCTATCAATATTTTCTTTTAGCTCTTTGAAGTTTTTCGGAACTAAAAGGTGAGGTCTTGCGGGAACAAAAGAAATGGCGGGAGTCTTTAAGTATGCCGCATCCCAAAACTCTTGACCAGAAAAATCTACCAATACATGAGCGGAATTAATGAAATCAGCCCGTTCTACCATAGTAACTTCACCTAAGTAATGATGATTCCCTATAGTAGGTCCCACCAACTTGGTTTGATAGGTGGTTGTCAAAAAATCAAGGGTATTTATTTCATTAGCTTTTCCTGTCATGCCTCCTGTTAATATTAAAACTTCGCACTCCATAGCTGGGTCATGTTTTGCGCCTTGAATTTGAGACAGCCTTGCCCCATGCCTGATGACTATAGGTTCTACTTCTGTTTGCGGAAAGAATGTCTCTATATTTTGATCTTGCGGCAAGAATGCATCGTGAGTTATAATAGCTGAAGGCTCTTTGGAAAATTTGACAAAATTCTGGTTTTCATCTTTAGGCCAATAGCCACCAATTAATACATATTTAAAGTCAAATTCATCACAGACTATCTTAAAAGACTCATTTAAATGGCTTGACAGCACAAAAAGAATATCGGGTGCGACCTCATCAAACAAGTCTATGATAGACTTTTTATTTGCTACTTGATTTATAGTCCTAGCTTCAGGAGCATTCCATAATAAAGGCATGACACCTGCATCACTTTTGATAGTTTCTAAACATTGAGCTATATCATAATTGAGGGGAACTTGTACGGTATTAGGAATAACTATTTTTTTCATAACAAGATCTCTTTTGCTTTTTGGATATCCTTAGAGTTGTCTATATCTACTATTTTAATTTCCTCTCCCGAGATACATTGAAATGTCCCACCGGCCTCCATGATTTGATTGATTACCTCAAACCCAAACTTGCCGCTATTCTTTTCATCCCAGCAAAGCTTTTTAAACATATCAAGCTCCTTGCCCATAAAAATAGCTATTTGTCCCCACTTACGAGGTAGATCGTACATTAGATGTGTCAGCTCTCCGTCAGAATCAATGACACACCCCACCTCATCATCCCCCATACCCCTGTCTGTTACAACTATAGATGAAAAATCTGGTAAATTTTTAATAGCATCAGAGTTAAATACCAAGTCTCCATAAACCACTATAATCTTTTTGGATAATCCAGAAACCCTTAATCCCATTCCAATACTTCTTACTACGTTTGTTTTCTGATATCTTTCATTCACTATCTTTAAAATAAAAGGTGGTGTTTCATTCATTAGCCTTTCGGCTTTAAACCCACATACAAGAACTATGCGAGAGTCAGGTATGTATGTTTTAAGTAAGCTAATTTGATTTTTAATTACTGTTGAATCGCCTACTTTAATAAGAGGTTTCGGCCCATACGACTTCATTCTCCGGCCCGCTCCCGCCGCAGGAATTATAATCGTAGTTTTGTAATCTAACTCTTTCATTTTATTTGTAGCTCTATTTAGGTGAGATCTCAGCAGCCAGCAAGGGTTCAGCTATATGAAAAATAACATTACCATTCTGTCTAAGCCTATCTATCTGACTAGCTAAGAAGTTATTTTCATCTTTAAAGTCAATTTGATTAATGAGAGAACCTCTAATAAAAAATGGAATATTATTCACTTGCATAGGATGAATATAGACGGGTAAATCATAGGAGGGGTTACGTTCTATAAAGTCAGAAACAATTACTCCTATACCCTCATGCTTATTAAAGAAATTTACTATTTTTTGTATAGAACGTGAAGAGCTATACTGTATAGGGCCCGGAATAAAACCATAAATATCATATCCTTCTTGATGACGGGCTATAGAATTAAAGAAATCTACATCAGAAAGGCTAGTCAAGCCACCCGAGTAGTTAAATTTTGTAATTAGTTCTTCGTGATCTTGTTTTGGTAGTTGCGGATTTGGCGATAAACCTACAGCAACTACTACGCTTTCAAGCTTGGGCATACGTCCTCTACCTTTTTTATTAAATGAGGTGCATCGTCATAATGCTTTAATTTCTCTTCAAGTGGAATAGCAAAAGCAAAACCGTTATATTTTTTGTGAGCTATTTTTAAAACAGTTCTCCCTACGTTGTTTGCATTGGCCTCTAATATCACAAAGCTTTGCATATCTTCTTGTATATATTTGTGTACTTGTTGAGAAAAATTTTCTGGGATGTGATGGCCGACTTCAAAACATGTATAAAACATGTACTTTTTATCTTTGGTTGAGTCATAAACTAAGTCCACTACATCCAGATCTAACTGATCAATAGCCTGTACTGTCTGGACACGCCAATATTGGAAACTATACTTTTGAAATATTCCTATAATTTCTCCACCATAAATATCTTCTGTATGCGTGCGATCTACTACCGTAACTATTTTAGGTTTCACAGATTGATTGTCTAGTTCCTGAATACGACATTGTAAGTCCTCAATAGAGCTTCCTTCTCTAAAGAATAAAACCGCATGGTATGGGATACTTAACTCTGTTTTAACTCTATCTAAAATTTTCTTAACAGACTTTGTTTTATAGTGTTCTTTACTCCATTTTTTAGGACGATAGTAAATGCACGATTTGTTGTCTATAATAAAAGAAGATCTACCGTCATCTTCTACCATTTCTAATATATCAATCCCCTTGTCTTTAAAAACATTTAGCCTGTTTGCAGCACAGTCAACCTGCTTTCTTTTTTCATATTTTGCAAATATACAATCATTACAAAGAGTAGATGTGACGGAGATCTCTTTATCTTTAGATCCTTCCATCTTTTTACTGTCGTCTTTATTCATGGCCTTTTAACCTTTAATAAAAAATGAAAGTCTTTAATAGAGGCTGTTTCAATAGTATAGCCACGAGACTGAAAAATATTAATAGCATCCATTAAGGAATGTTGCCTCAGTCTTTGAGATGTTAAATCGGAAAAACTTGCAAGGTTAATTCTACCATGATATAGCGCCCCGCTAATTTCTAATACATCAGGTGATGATATAGAAATAATGCCTCCATGCCTTATTTTTAGACATAAAGACTCTATCTGGTCATCTGTCATATAGTTGAATGTGCCGTCTAAGATAGCGCTCACACATGAACTGTCGGGTATTGTGTCTAATTCCCCAAGTTGTAAGTTTTCATGATCTTCTAATGGGGGAGTTTCATAATTAGTGACTATATTGAATTTCATATCTATTCCTATTGTGTCTGTATTCGACGAGTTTGTTCAAGATGAGGAAGGTAAAATGCTGACCTGACAGTGGAAAATACATTGTGCCAGCCATTGACAAAAGCCTCTAAAGTATGATTTTTTACCATATCGTTCTTTGCCTTATCCACTATGGAATTATATAGAATAGGATTATGTTCTAGTTCACGAATTACAGATGGAATTTGATTTAGGTTATCAATCAATATACCATTTTTTCTATCAGTAATTAATTCCATTGTATCCTTGTTGCGTAGGCATATGACGACATTTTTAGCAGCCATAGCTTCAAGAAGCTTGATCGTTACATTACAATATGTATTAATAAAATATTTACTTTTTGCTACAGCAATATCATCTAGGTTTTCGTGGTCTGTAGGTATAAGTTGGTATTGCCCATTTATTATATTTGAAATAACACTGCCAGTTTCAGTGCTAATATTATTATCCATAGATACATATGTTTCAGTGGATTCTGCAACATCCGCATAGTATCTCTCTACCGTTGCCAGCGGTACTATCTGTGCTGTACTTTCAGTGTATCCCCAAGAGCTTCCTATAAACTTACTTGAGGCAACGCTAAAGTTAGGACGACGATTTATAAGCTCATCGATATTCCTTGCTTGTAAGTTTTCAATGACGCTATGTGGTCTCATCAATTCCTGCGAACACTGATCGATTAGTACTAATGGGACATGTAAATTAAATGCTAAACCACAGGCTTCCATATACTGTTCTGTTCTATCGTGACATATAATCAGGTCCAATGGAGGTGTATGTGGATTAAGGTCTTTCAGATTTTCTGGTCGTTTTGCTATAAAGCCATTCCAAGGATGGTTCTGTAAAATATAAAAATTATGCTTTGTGTGGCAGAGTAATTCGATATACTTTTCGTTGTTTCTACACAGCACTAAAATATTTAAGGGAGCATTCTCATCATCTGTTCTAAATATAGAGTTAATAGCATTGGTTACTGCTGTCATGAACTGAAAACCTCCTCTATAATAGCATTATAGATATTTTCTTCAAACAGTTTTCTCAATTTCGAATTATGTTCTTTTTTCTTATCTCTTTGATACTTGTTTGCATATGCCTGCTGCATAGCTTTTGTGAGGGAATGTATATTTGGCTTACACCATGACTCGTGTGATGTAAATCTAAAATGAACTGGTCGAGATGCAGTAAAACATGTTTCATCGCAGAAATCTATTCCCCAAAAATTGTCCTCTCCCATCCAGTCATAACAAGCATTTCCCTTGTGGATGATAGGCGTGTTATGATATAATGCTGCTTCTAATACAAAGCTACTTGCCTCAATGGAATATCCGGGAGAGATTAAACAATCACATGCATTATGCATAGCTATCCTGTCTGTGGCTTGGGATGTATTTGGTGACCAATAACCGTGCTGATGTGGTATCATATGTAAATATGGGTATCTGCCTGCTCCATGTATTGGCCCAATCTCTTTCTGCATCTGCTGTATTGCTGCCTCAAAGTCCCCCTGTTTTATATTGATGTTTGGCAAAACCAAGAGAGCTACTTCATCATGAGCAGCAAAAGCCGTAGCATAAGCTAAGTAAGTTTCACGAAAAGCACCGAGCCGATCTAGCGGATTACCTATATAATAAAAGATAAATCGATCCCTTAGCTCTTCTGTAATAGTCTGTGTTTGAGTAGATTCTGGTAGATTTGAAGTATCTAAACATAATGGTATATGTCGTGTTACTGTGTCACTTTTAGCATCTTTCAGTTTTTTAGAAAGGGCCTTTTGAACAGCAGCAGAGTACGTCCATACCTCGTCCATTAAAAGCTCTGCTGACAAAGAGCCTATAGGCACATTAGTAGGTACAGTATTATAATTAAATATTCCTACATGCTTCTTGAACAAGCCACTTCGTATAGCATAGGGTTGTAATACAAACTGTATGAGTATGTCGTACTCTTTATTTGTTGGTGTAAACTCAGCCTTTTCTATATAATCGTCATAGAATTTGTCGTTTACCATAAATACAGGACGAGAAGTAATGCAGTGTTCCGTGTTTTGTAAAGACGTTAGCAAATCACGACTCCTACGTCCCCATTCATCATTTTGTCGGTATGGTCCTACGAATAGAATGTTCATTTGTTTATGCTCGCCCATTTACTATTTTGATCCTTGTGTTGCTGATGTGCATCAATAATAAATTGGTCGGGCTGAAACTCCATCCTACCCATTCTAATTAGGTTGAAGTGGTTTTGATTTTCTTTTGCTGACCTTTTATTCTTATAAAGCTGCTCTCTATCAACTGGTTCTAAAACTCCCTGACCAATAGTAGCTCCAAAATTTAGATCTCTAATTAACCTACTTGCTTCTGGTGAATGTATTAGCTCAGGAGACTGAGTTACCTGTGAAAATAACCATGTAACAAATTCTGAATTTGATAAGTTTTGTGGAACTTCTTGGGGTATAGCCGAAATGGACACCTCTGTATCCCACTTTCCTTGATGCCCCGTAGGGATATATGAGTCTATATAGTCTTCCCAGACTTTTGCTGTAGCGTCCCAGTCGTATCGAGCTATAGTATGCTTACGTACCTCCATAGATTTTCTTTGTCTATCCTCGTCGCTCAATCTGAAGAAATCTATCATAATTTTTGCCATCTCGTCATTATCGGGATATGCACGTTCTGCATTAGTTTCTATTTCTCTAAAAAACTTTCGCACAGGAACGGGATATCCTTGGGTAAATCTAACAACATCATACATAGCACTATAGTCAGTCGCTGCTACGGGGATTCCACAAGATGCCGCCTCGACTTGCGGCATTCCAAACCCTTCACATATTGCATATTGAGCATATAGATCAAAGCTATTGTATATTTGAGCAAGGTCTTCAATTGAGACCCCAAGCCCTACAGTAGGACATACGCCAGAAGCCTGCTTGCAAAAGATACACTGAGACAACGCATCTTGAAAATGCCTACCAAAAAACTTTTTGCAGTTTTTGCAGACATATGTCATAATAACCTTGCCACCTAAGCCATTTTCCATAACACCATCTGCTATATCCCAACCATTTTTTTCTGGATAACTAGTATGTAGATATAAAAATGTTTTACTAGCTATTTCTTTAGGAGCTTTGTTAAGAAAAATTTTAAAGGCTTTCATTAACTCAAAAAACAATTTCCTTTTTTGGTTACGCATGACAGTGCCAACTATAAAGCAGTCGGGATCAATGCCTAGCTGCTTTCTGACCTGCTGTTTGTCGAAAGGTTTGTATATGTGTGGGTTAATACCGGGTGATGCGCACCCTATATAATTAATACGCTCTTTACCCTGATCCTTTAAAACCCTACCTCCGAATTCTGAATAAGTTAAAACAGCATCGCAATTTGCAAAAGTATCTACCCATTCTTGTTTTTGTGGTGCAGAATCTACGGTTGGCATCCATACCCAATGGAAGTATGGTCTAGAAGGAGAGGTTTCAATCCAGCTATCCATCCACGGATCTCTATAGCAGATCACTATATCGGGCCGAAAATCTAGACAAACCTTGTCAAATCTCCACATACCAAACTGATTGCCGGGAGCTTGGTTATATAACTTATTTAGATTATCATCTGTCTCGGGAGGGACATTGGGGTAATACTTCCACAAAGGGGGTGACTCAATAGGTCGGCCATAGGATGCAAATTCAGCTAGGTCATATTTACCCGTGTTATGCAGTCTGCTTATTAGCTCTTTGGCATAAGTGCCAAATCCAGAGTTTAAAAAGTGGGCTTCACTAACAACTAAAACCCTTTTTTTATCCGTCATTCGCTTCCCTAATCTTAGATAGTGCGTTGTTAAATAATTTCTTAATCTTAGATCGGTGGTAGGTTAATTTATTAGATATCTCTTTAAAATTATAACCTTCGAGTCTTAGATTTATTACATTTGCTTCGTCTTTAGTTAATGTTAACGGTAATAGTTCCCAAAAAGGTGTGCGTGTATTACTGGCACATAAGTGTGGATTATCATCTATACTTATGCAAGTATGTTTAGATTGTGTAGACCTGATTTCTTTGATAATTTCCCATTTAATAGGATTCCAAGCATAAGGTGAAAACTTACTTCCCCCTGTTGCGGAATATTTTGAGATTGCTTTCCATAATCCTATTCTTCCAGCCTGCACATAATCGTCCTGCTCTGTTTGATTCTTAGGGTTGAAGCACTTAACAACAGAAAGCACCAGTCCCATGTTTTGTTCAATTAATTCCTCCATAAAGCCCTCTCAAATATATTATACTGTCTAAGCTAGGTTTTTGACCTTAGAAACTGATTTTATTAAGAAACTTCCTCTTTTAGTATCTCTACTACCAATCATAAGCAATATTTCTCCTTCTGATATTAACTTCTTGTATTTTTCCCATTCATCAGAAAATACAGTAACGCTATCTAAGTTGCAAGTTCCATCGCTAATGGTTACAAAACCCATTGTTTTACCTTTAGCATTACCATTTTTAATCTTCCACTCTCTCACAGCATCAACTTGCGCAGCAATACGAATACCGTTTCTAGAATTAAATCCATCGACATATTCTTTACAGGTACAGTTAGCTCCACTTGTATCATATTCATCAACCCTAGCGCAAGTTAAAGAAACTCCTAGATATTTTTCTTCCTTTCTAGCCTTCCATCCCGGCAAATCTATTAGTTCGTATCCCGGATTTTCTAATGAAGCTACAATACCTTCTAGCACTTCAGGACGGTCTTTACGAAAGATGGGTCTTTTAGGGTCTTTCCAATTATTGGTGTCAATCATGGCCTGAATACACTCTGTGAGGCTCGCATACTTATTAGTATGTTTATATTCTTCTATCCAAGGAAGCTCTCTTTTACTTAACTCTCTAAACATCTTGAGTTCATGACTCATTTGACTACGACTGACCTTAAAACAATCAAGAGCACCGCTCAGAATGAGAGCCTCAAAAGCATCTACCTTGATACATGCACCAAAACCAATCAAAAAGCCATTCCAATCGCAATCATCTAAGTTTATTTTGTTTCTTTTTAAACATTCCTGCATTTTATCGAAAACAGATCCGCCGACACCCTTTATTTCTGTGAGACCAAATGTGGGATTTTTCTTAATTAAAGTAAAGTGCTTATTCATTTTGTTGATATTTGGTGGCATCACGTTTATGTTCATTACTCTAGCATTATTAACTAGCTCTTCTATTTCTAAATAGGCATCGGGTTTTCCTATGGAATTTTTAAGATATGCTGTAAAAAACTCATGTGGGAAATGGAGCTTGGTATACGCAGTTAAATATGCATTGTATGCATAGCTAATAGAGTGAGACTTATTAAAAGAGTATCGTTGAGATTTTTCAATCCATCCAAAAATTTCTTCCGCCTGTTTACCACTAACAATACCCTTGTCTTTGGACTTGTCTATAAATTGCTGTCTTAACTTAGTCATAAGCTGAACATTTTTCTTACCGATAGCTTTTCTTAAAATATCAGCTTCTTGCAAGTCAAAACCGGCAATGTCTCTGGCTATTAATAAAGCTTGTTCTTGATATACTAAGATACCATGAGTACTTGAGAGAATAGGCTTTAGTGCGTCATGGAAATACTCTACAGGATCAAGACCATGTTTTCTATCGATATAATGATTAGTGAGACTTTTACCGTCTACTATGGCCTCCATGCAGCCGGGTCTAATGATCGCTACTAAATCCGAGAGTTCTTCCATATTTCTAGGTTTGACTCTTTCAGACATACTCCTACCTAGTTGAGACTCAAGCTGAAATACACCCTTAGTATTGCCGCTGCAAATTAAGTCCCAAGTATCCTGACAATGAAGAGGCAGTCTTTCAATGTCGGGATTATACGCAATCTTCCCATCAACAATATCGAACGAACATCCACACGAAAACGTTTTCATGCTCCTACCATGGTTCCTTTGAACTTGTTTACACTAGATTGTCGCCTATGGAATTGAAGAAACTTAACTAGTAATTTAGCAGTGTCAAATGTGTCAGAATATGCTTCATGAGCTTGTGATGCCTGCACCCCAAAAAACTCACGCATAGTATCTAGCCTCTGATTTTTAGGCTCATCCAAGTTCTCAAACCAATAGAAGAGTAGGTCCATCAGATCCATTTTATTAATTTTAGCAAAGGGCATTTTAGTTTTATGCTTATCGGCCAGCCTTTGACATATGGGTAAGTCGAAACCAAGAATATTATATCCAGCGGCAATAGGTTCTGTGTACCAATTCCCATACGACTTTTCTATTTCAAACTTCTTGCAATATTCACAGAAATTTTTCCAAACAATTTTTTCACTTTGGCCTTTTTTCCATGCTTTGATAATATCTTCTGTGTCAACACCTCTTTGCTTAGCGTGCCATTCAATAGTCTTTTGACGTTCTTCCGTGAAGTATTCTTCTTTGTTAAATCCGGGCGGCTTAATGACCGCACTGAATGCTTTATTTTCTTTAACATCAAGGGTTCTAGGGTCAATAGGAATTGCAGCCAATTCTACTGGGTTACAAGTAGCTGGATCAGGCCCATCTGTTTCAAAGTCAAAGACTATAATCCATCTGTTATTCATCATTCAACATCCTTTCATATTCCATGCATTCATTTTCATTATACATTAAGCAGATCATTGCACATTGCCACAGCAGCATCCAGTTCAGCGGATGTGAAAAGATCCTGTTCCAATACATATCTATAAAGTATGGAAGAATAATTATAGATACTACTGCCGCAAATTTGATATACCGTCTAACCATATTTCCTATTCCTTATAAATCGCTTTCTAGCATAGTTGTTATTTTTGGCTCAACCACACATATTTTTTTTTGTTTAAACTTTATTAGGAGAAATTCCCCTAAGTCTAACATGAAAGTACGTATGTGTTTCTTGCTATATTGAAGGCGAGGATAATTGATCACAGAGACCCTCCATCCATTTTCCCTGTATGTGCTTCCTGATATAAATTCTACCCCCGAAATACACACAGGGACAAACTGCCCCCACTCTTTTTGAAAGGATGCAATCTCCTTAACTAACATCTCATAGTGAAATGCTGTCTTACTAACTTCGTTTACAGACCCTAGATAAAGATCTATATTATAAGTTTTTAATTTTTTCATACTCAACCTGAATCTGATCGTGGAGCCATCCTTGGATCAGTGCCTGTAGTCATAAAGTCTATTACGTCGTCATTTATAAGAGCATGATGATAGCTCCATATATTTTGAAGACCACACTGAGAACAATCTTCTTCGAACTCATCGACCACCCCACCACAACGCACACAGTGTATCCACATCGTCATAACTACTCCTTTAAGATGTTGGGAACTTCCATAATCTTATCTAACATTCTAATCCCTAACACATCAAGCTTAAGCAATCCTACATCTTCACAACTTGGCCCTTCTAGACCAGCCAATAGATCTGTTTCACCTTTACTGGCAGATCTAATCATTGGACATGTATCTGAGATGGGTGATGGAGATACGACTACACCTGCCGCATGCTTTGACTGAATAATCTTTGTTCCTTCCAGCCTCATAGATTGTTCAAAAACACGAGCCATCTTACCCTCTAACTTTCCATTCTCACCTATTTCACACCAATCCTTAAGCTGTTTTTGTTTATTTTTTAACGCCCATAAAATTAAAGACGACTCACCCAGTTCTTCTTTCATGTCTTGTAATTCATCAGCAATCTTGGCCTCATCCATAATATGTTTTGTTATTTCATTTTGTTCGGCAAAAGAAATATTACCTCTTGCCTGCATAACTCTTTTTAGAGCAGATCTGCCTTGCATTGTTTGGTAAGTGACGATCTGTGCAACATTATCTTTACCATATTTGTTTTTAATATAATCTATAACTTCTTCTCTGGCTATCTTAGGGACATCTATATCAATATCAGGCATAGAAATTCTATCGTCCGTGTTCCTACCTGCATTATAGAATCTTTCGAAAACTAAATCATATTGTATGGGATCAATCTGTGTGATACCTATTAGATAAGAAACCATACACCCAGCAGCACTTCCTCTACCGGGTCCAGTTAAATGACCTTTCTGCCGACAGAATTTGAGAATATCCTGAACAATTAAAAAATAACTTGAAAGTCCTGCTCCCTCAAATACCTCCAATTCTTCTTGAACCCTATCTCCATATCTTTGAAATTCGGAGGTCCCTTTTTTAATGTGATGCATTTTGGACGCCCAGCCAAGCTTGCAAAGATGTCGTAAATAAGCAGATGCTTTTAGATTGTCTGGACATATAAAATTGGGAGGATTAGGTGGCCCTACTATTGTGTAAGATTCACACATGTCTGCAATCACGTTGGTGTTGCGTAACTCTTCCTCCGTATGAAACTTTTCCATGTCTTCATGGGAAGGTATGTAAAAATTATCTGAAGAAAAGAAAGAGCTGAGAGATTTAGACTTGCCCTCTTTGAGTTCTCGGTGTACTTGACCAATCGTTTTTTTGAGCGCAGTACATAACAGAACTCTTTGGTCTTGAGCAGCCTCTTTGGTTGGATAATGAGCATCTGGAGTTGCTACACATGGAATTTTCGCAGCCTTGCCTACCTCTCTGAGTCTTTCTGCTGCAATACGTGAAGGTTCGCTTACAAGAGAATCTATCAATTGAATTTCTATAAAGAAATTTCCTTTGCCAAACATAGACTCAAACCTTTGAGCAGCTTTAATCAGCAGACTATCTGGCTTACTGGGATCTAATGCAAGATTACCAAGATAGGACCCTAGATGACCACTGAAGGACACGAGATTGCCCCGAGAGGCAACTTGTTTTAATTGGTCAAAGTCAATGCGTGGCTTATAATAAAACTGGTCTGCGCTATTGGAAGTTGATACAAGGCTTAAGATATCTTTCCATCCTGCAAGATTTTTTGCTATTACTACTTGATGTATCAGGTCTCTATTTTCATTAGAGCGAACAGAAGATTTGTCATTCAAACAGATATAAAATTCACATCCAAGTATGGGCTTCTGCGTAGCACTATTTAAAGTCTTACAAAAATCTACAGCCCCAGACACAGTGCCGTGATCGGTAAGGGCGCATGAGGGTGTTTCAATGTCTGCCAGTCTTTGTGATATCTGAGAGGTTTGTGAAAGTCCATCGAGCAAGCTATATTCCGAATGGACATGCAACGGCACGTAGTTCATATTAGTATTCCTGCTAAGTCCTCGTATAGTTCTGATATGTTTAAATTATACATGTCAACATGGGTTATGAAATTATTTGTCTTGTCAATTTGACCACTTTTCCATAAAGTGGCTCGCTCCCAGTATTCGCAAGATGGCATATACCCGCACAACCAGATGTTCTTTAGCCCGTAATATTTTTTAGGATGAGATTTGGTAGTTCTTTCGAATTCGAGACTTATAAATGCATATATATCAGGCTGCTGATGCTGACTAGTTTTGGCTACAGACACATCGTAATGAGGTCGAGGGGCAACGGTTCTTCTTTTGGTCTTAACTTCTATTCGATGCCCATCTTGTAACAGGAGGTCGTGATTATACTTATCTAAGCCTCTGTTGTTACTTACTATGTTAGCCTTTATATGTAAGGCTAAAGCCTCTTCACCCAAATAACCAGCTAGATTGCCAGCGCCTTTAAGAATAGAGTTGTTGATAGAACCTAAAGATACGGCTTTCGATTTTGCTCGCTCTATCATGTTCGCTGAAAAGGGTAGTGATATCATACTTCTCCCGGAGCTTGGTACAACCCAACTTTATGGTCAGGTTGTTTTAGGTTTTGTGTAACCCAGTCTATACCATACTTTTTAATCATGTAGCGTGTTTGTTCACATTTACTCATAGTTTCACCATACTTTGTTTTTTGACGTGGCCTTTTTTCTGTAATTTCCTTGATACCTGTTTCCTCAAAAGTACTCATTCCTTGATGGCAAAGCTTCGTACATTTCCAAGACTGTGATGGGTCTAGCTGTCTAATTGTTTTAGGATTATCTGTACTCTTTATAAATTCAAATTTTTGCCTAAGCATCTCTTCGGTTTGTGCCAAATCTTTATCTTGAAAGTGTAGTGTGTAAGCACCTCCATCGTTAATAAAGTCTATTGTAATCAAGAAAGATGATACGTTTGGGAACATATGCTTCATCGCGTAATGATATATTCGCAATTGGGCATCTGCAAACATACTGTTTTGTGTTTTCTTTTCGCCTGTCGCCCAGTCTAATCTTCTGCCAGTTTTCCAGTCAATGACCTCATATACTCCATCACCTAAGTCAGTAACTAAATCTATAGTTCCCTTCATAGCCAAATTGCCCTCTAGTAAACCTTCTTCAGTTTGGTAAGAGTATTTAGCCCAGTCCTCATCTATGGTAAAGTCAAAATGAGGTTCCGCAGCGACAACGTCTCTGTTGCGAGGATCAAACATTCCATCATTATACTGAAGCGCTTTCCAAACCCATTTGTTGATGTCTTTAGCATCTTTGTCTGTCCAGTCATGATGCTCTATGCGTGATGTGTAGTACTCATACACTCTGTCAATTATCTTATTGAGGTACTCTGGTGTGTAGTTACAGGTACTGACTCTTCCAATATGTTCATCTACAATAATCTTTTTACCATCCTGTGCTCCCTTCTTGCATACAGCAGTTATTTCAAGCACCTTATGGACTATGGTTCCCTTGTCTGCCTTTTTATTTGAAGGTCCACGCCATCCAAGAACATATTCCATATAATACTGCATAGGACAAAACCTATGACAATTAAATGAAGAAGATCTAAAGTAGACTATTGGAATCATATTAAATTACCATACTGATCTCGTCCTGTGAGATTAGCCTCCTCTTCCCATACTTGCTTCCATCCATTCTCATCATCTGAGGAAACTCGCGCCGCTTTGTCGTCAATATATATAACGCCCGCAGGCTTACCCATGTAGGCATTATGATATTTTACACCGTGTTTGTCGAGCCATTCTGTCCACTCCACATAGCCTCTAGCATATTGTCGGTGAATATTACCCTTTTCTCGATCTCCATAACGAGCCGTATACAGAGTGATAGTATAACCCATGTCATAAAGTTTATTAACTTGATCAATACCGTACTGGAGAGGATCTGCTTTGGAATACTCTCCTCCGTGACTTTTATCTGCGATAACTCCATCGCAGTCAACAATTAAAGTTTTTTGTGATGCTGGTTGTGCCATATATCACTCCTCATTTGTAATATCGGGAATGCCCGAAAGATGTTTAGTTGCTAAGTATATTTGTTCATTTTGTTGGGATATTGTTAGCTTTGTGTTGTCAATAACAACGTCGCACATATCAAAGCATTTTTCAATAGCTGTTTCGCTAGAATGTTTATCTCTTGACTTGACCGGATTTCTTTTTAAGCCAACTACAAAACCACTTTGATTTTGAATAGAAGAGATTTCATTTTTAAAACGAACATCTGAAATTAATGCTAATTCAGAGCCATCCTCTTGAATTTGTCTTAAACATGCGTCAACCCAAATGTTTTTATATATCTTCCTGAAGAAGTCTGTTCCAACACATTGTAAAACTTCTCTTGCGGTCATACGTCCTTTTTTAGAAGGTAAGTTAGGTGAGTCTTGAGTTAATGGCATATCTTCCCACCTCACATTTGTTAGGGTATTTTTCTGCTCATCCGTACCAAACACCCACTCATTTTTAAGACCCAGAATCTCTACAGACATCATCTTCAATTTTTCAGCAAAGGAATATAGTTTAATAAATTTACCTAATTCATTGCTAAATAAACTATCTATGTCTACATGGGGTGATTCAAAAGGCATCCACTCTTGTTCAGACGATGATTCACCAAGTATATCTGTTACTTGTATACTACCATCTTTGTCTAGTCGAACAGACTGACTAACCCCTAACTCCGCTAACTTAGCAGCAAGGATAAAGTTACATGCTGTATTTTTGCCAGACTGTTTTTTTCCGGCGAAGCCTATAATTTGTGTCATGAAGTGATGTTCCTAATCGTTTCTAACATGCCTTCAGCTTCGTTAATACTTTCTACAAGTCGTTGACATTCTCCAACGATGTCTGCATGCTCACCAACACCAACACTATTTGTCAGGTAGTTATTAAGGTTTGCTACAGCACATGCTCTCTGTGAGACGTACCGTGAAGCAATAGCATCTAAGATTGCTCCTTGTAGTTGAGCGCGAGGATCTGCCATCATGGATTGACCAGCCATACTTTCCAGTTCAGCATTATTAGAAGGTGGTCTAAATGCAGCTTCCGGCTGTACGGGGGTGGCTTCTGATCCAAATTCTTTTTTATTATCCATTGTAAATTTCTCCTATTTGTGAAATTAGTGGTTTGATATCGCTAGTGACTATATCAATATTCATATCTGCAATATCATTAGAGTTAAATTTTGGGAAATAAAGACGATACATCTGAGAACATTCTTCGTAGATTTTTTTTGCTCCTTTTATGCCAGCTTCATCATTGTCTAGTAAGCATACGATAGAAAAGGCACCTGATGAATCTATAATTTTTTTCTGATTGGCACTCATATGGGCACCAAAAATAGCAACGGAATTGTGTATTCCCGATTCTTCTAGCCTCCAAACATTTCCGGGAGATTCAACGACCACAACCACTCCGCTTTGTAGTATATGGTCTTTCGCGTACCAATAATTATACAAGCAGTTTTCCTTCTGGAAGCCCGATGTATGCTTCCATTTTGGAAAAAAATGACATTCTTTATCGGGGTCATGATAATGTTTGCATTTGGGGCATTCTGAAAAGATACTTCTTCCTGTGAACCCTAGTATAACTTGTCCAGAGTCGTCGTAAACTGGGACAACCGCGCGCTGGTAAAGTGATTTTTTGGGGCGTTTACAGGTTCCTACATCATATTTATCTAAAACTTCTATAGAAAACCCCCTTTGTAGATAATAGGATGAGGGTATTTCAACCTTCTCTCTATAAAATTCTTTAGTAATGCCAGTTAACTGTTGATCTGGCATGCTGAACCCACTTACAAGAGATGAAAATTTCAACTTATCACTATCCAAAGTATAAGCTTCGGATTTGATGTTGTTAAAATTTTGACTAGTGAACTCTAGCAGGAATTCAACAGCTTCATTAAAGCTTGCCTCCTTGTCTCCATGAACCTTCCAGCCATACTTTATATTCGATAAGCCCCCTCTAATGAGACTAATAAGTGATGAGCCAAAATGCTCTTCGCATTGATGTGTTCTGCACTTATAATGTACTCTAATGTCTCCATTGTAGTATAGATTCAGAGCTGTTGGGTTATCTCCTCCATGAATCATACACGGAGACTTGATCAAAATATCATTTTTATATGACATCTCGATGTTAAAGTATTGATAAATGTCTTCTATATTCTGTGCAGCCAAGGCACTTAATGAATTAAGTTTGGCTTGGTCATTATACTTATAAGTATTATGCGAATGGGATGTCTTCATCGTCATAGTCTTCTACTTGCCCCGTGTTACTTGTCATGCTGACGCCATCTTCTAGCTCGAATGCTGTCTTGCCTTCGATCAGCTTTCCATACTTACCAATCATATTTACATTAATATAGTCTTTATCTGCCAAACCTTCTCCATGTCGAGAAATTAAAGGAACTAACTTTCTATTGCCATTCTCAGGGCCATCTTTAGCAATCTCTTCATCAGATTTAGACTTATAAATACTAAAATTCGAACATAACCAAATAATACGATCTGATCCACTTGCAGTATCTGTAGATTCTTTAGTGATACCGTCTCGATTAAGTTGAATAAATGCTAAGATAGGGACTTCATATCTAATAGCGAAGTTGTGCAACGAGGTCATTAAGAAGCCTAAAGCTTGATATTCCTTCATGTCTCCGCTAATATCTGCGGAATCCATAATTTTTAAATAGTCGTATATAACCACACAGTCGTTAGCTTTCCCTTGGCCATTAATACCAACTTCTTTTGCTAGCCATCTCCTCATAATAGATAGCTGGTCTTCGAATGGCTTTCCACCTATCGACTTATGATAATAAGGAATTTCCTTTACTGCCGACGCAGTATCTCTCATCTTCTGATTTTTATAACTATTGTTAGCAAACTTGCCAGTTTCAATATCATTAATGGCTATTTCAGTAAGCATAGCCATTCCTCGGTCTTGGTGGTCTTTACGCATCATCTCTGTATCGAGATTTAATACAGGAATTCCAAGCTGCCTTGCTATATAGATACCGGCATTCTCTGCAAAAAGAGTTTTTCCAGTTTTAGGTCTAGCGCCTATAACATTGACAGTACCCCTCCTTAAACCACCCCCTATTGCAAAGTCATATCTGTCAAAACCTGTAGGAATTCCAACTTGGTCTATAGGGTTTTCCGCAAGCTCATCAAGTCTATCTTCCACATCAATGAAGACTTTTTGAGGTGCATCGTCATTATCATTTAGTAGAGAAGTAAAGTCAAAAATAGACTCCTCTGCAATGCCCAATATCTGAGAAATGGGCTCATCTCCCTTAACGCTAGAATAGCGCTCTTTTGTACTCTCAAGCTGATCATACATCATCCGAGCGATTTGTAGCTTACGAACCTTAGCTGCCATTTTACGAACATTGTCTGATAAAATGGGAAAGTTCATTATAGCTGCTAGGTGCTGTATCTCTTGTTTATTAGAGACAAAGTCGTGTAGTTTTATCTCCTTAGCTGCTGATAAGATTGTGGGTAAGTCAATAGAAGTATCAGCGTCCTTATTCATTACATGATTAAGGCAAGCATATATCATAGAATTGGAGTCTATGGTAAAGCTATTAGAATCGATTAAGTCTGCTACGTCATAGTAAGCCTCTGAGCCATATCGACAAATCCCAGCTAGGATTGCTCGTTCAGCAGGCGCGTCCGATAAGATCATTTGTTTGCTTCCTCTTTTTGTTTTTTAATCATTTCATATGGTTTTCGATAAAATGCATCGAAATAAGCTCCATTACCGTCATTTGGTAATGTCGGCATCTTGGTAACAAATTCTTCAAAATTTTTCCAGCATTGCTGACAGGCAAGATTTGGTGGCCGTCCAAGTCGCCCTTGCGGATGTGTAATGTAATGGTTGGTCTTGACCGCAAGGTTCATGTTAGTTCTTGCTGTAAAAGCAGATGCTCCGAGTAACTGGTATATAGAATTCAGTTCTTCCTCGTTGGACTCCTCTAACGTATTCTGTCTATTGGTTATTGTTTCTTGACCACTAAACAATATAAAGCTTTGTACCGTAGTAGCAATGGTCATAAAAATTAACATTATAAATAACGCCTTAACTTCTCTACTTGTCATATCTTCTCCTTTATTTTTCTAACGGCGACACGAACACTTATTGCATTTAAACCTGTCAGCTTCTGGAGGCAAAAGTGCCGGTGAAACTCTGGAGGTCTTACCGCAGTCCATACACTTAGCTTCTACTTTTTGAAAGCCGGGGCTCTTTGGTATTATACCATCGGGTTTGGGTTTGTCTAGACCTTTTTCTTTGTCGAATTTAGATGCCGCTTCAATCTCCCTACGTTCATCTTGAGTAAGAGCTACCCCGTCCATAAAGCCCTCATCGGATAGTAAGGGTTTGGGGGCACCAGACTTCTTTTTTGTCCTACCTTTTCCCCTACGTTTTTTCTTGGGCTTCGGACCTATCCCCGTTTCAATCATTTTCTGAAGAGATATAGCCTCTTCCTCGGATAGTCCATCTAATATTTCCTGCAACTCTCTCTTATTTCCCATGTTCTTTAAAGCCCTTTTTCCACGTTTTTGTATCCTTGTCCCACCACTTTTTGTACATATCAGAGATTTCCTTCATCTTCTTATCTATTAACTTACTGTGTTCTTTAAACTTTCTAATCTCTTCCTCATCTGTTTTTGGAGCTTTATACTGTTTTTTCTTTGCCATTTTATTGTTCTATTTATAATAAGTTATAAAAACCACTTTTTAAGAGAAGTGGCAAAACTCATAATCTTACAATTGACATGAACACGAGAGGCGACATCTAGCTCGATTTAATATCTTCTTAGTCAATCTAGCACCTCCACGTAATGTATTTCTAGCAGCGCACCTAATGCCGCCAACAGTCTTACGCACAGCTCGACCGGTTCGACAGACACCACTGCGTGCCATCTTTAACACCCCTTTAACTGCCATTATTACCGGACGATCACAACTATTCTGACAGCCATGAACATGTGTAACCGCTAGGGTGTGTGGCTGGACAGTAGGACTTGGTGCCTGAGCACTCTGACCTTGCGCTTGGGCGCTAACAAACAAGCTTAAGATGAAGAGAGTTGTTAGCATCGTGCATTTATTCATATCAGTCTCCTTTGACCGAAAAACAAAAAAAGTTTAGCAGAACCATTCTGCTAATAATTACTTACTTAAGTGACTTTGAACGTTGTACATTTAAAAAGATATCACTTATATTTTTAACAGAGGAGGATAAATACGTTAGACGATCTGCTCTTTGCTGGGCATACACCCTAATTCCATCTAGCTTACACATGTACCCATCCTCTTTTATTGCCTGATAGTGTTGGCTATCCCATGACCCCTTGTACTGGCCTTCTCTGCCAGCAACCTTCTTCTTTAGATTAGAGGCAGCCCAATTAACCCTCGCTATCTCTCTATTGTAGCTACGCTGTAGGTGAAAAGACAATGATGCAAGCAAGAGTGCAGCTTCAGAACATTGTTCTGGCGTAAGCTTTTCAATTTCATTACGAGACAACTGTAGATATTTCTTAGCAGAGTCATCATGAAAGTCATCGATAAATTTCGGTACTCCTAAAGATGATTCATATTCATCTAAGATAGTATCAAGCTTTTCTAGCTGTTCTTTTGCTGGATTCGTGATAGCCATTGTTCCTCATTTTCATCAAAGGGCAGTTCGATATATGTAAGATTGTTTAGCAAGCACCATTCTCTTAACTCGCTATCCCTTTTTCTTTGTTCAAGAAAGTCCTTTGCTGAGCTGTGATATAGACTGTTGAACTTGTAGTGTTGAGAGCCGTGTACTTCCACAACCGTCTTTATAGTGTTAATATAGAAGTCTAAAAATACTTTTTTATTACGTCGAAGCTGAACTGGCACCTCCTCAGATATTTGCAGGGTAGGGTATAGGTCTGATAAAATAGAGCGTGCGGCAAGGTGTAGTTTAGACCTTGGTCGTTCACTATTATACCTTACCGTACTGCCCTCTATTTTCCACTTGGAAACATTTCCATCTAGATCACTAATTCTCATGCTTTGTATCTAACGTCTTTTCTTTCCTATCATTACGAAGAGGTAGCACTGGAAACTTAACTGAGTCTTTTGTTATGTTCTTGATATCTTTACTCTCAGTATTTGTTGAGTCTTCGGGGGAAGACTTTAAAACATCCTCTAGAGCTGGAACCTTGACATCTGTATCAATAGCCCATAATACACCCTCTTTCTTAGCGTATTCCCTCATGCGTCTAACAGGAACTATTAGATTGAAGGTTTCTCCAGCACCTCGCACGAGCATCCCCATATATTGGCCTGCTTTGTCATCAGATCTTTCACTAAGAAATACCCCTCCTCCGCTAGACCCCGGAAAGGCCGTGACTGTAGTTTGATCAAATACTGTGCCGTCTCCAGTTCCTAAGTCCAGTACCCTTCCTACTTGAGAGCAAATTCCTCGCGTCATAGAATTTGAACCGACTTGTCCTAGTAAGCTGCCTACATGGTATAGTTCTGTTCCAATAGCAACAGGCTTACCATCTGCTTTATAAAAAGTTACAGACTTATCAATAAAGCCCTTTTTTCGTACCATCAATAGAGCTAAGTCTTCCCCATTTTCAGCATCAGAATATTTAACCACTTTGGCTTCCATTTTAATTTCGCCAACACGTCTCCCCTCTTCTACCAACTCCTTGACAATCTGAGCATCTTTGAATTCTACAATCTTAATCGACTTGCCATCCTTAATGATAGTTCTGCTAGACTTTAATCCATCCACTACGTGAGCAGCTGTCCATACAAAGTTAACTTTGTCTATCTTATTAGGAGCAACCTCAACCTCTCTTGTAATAATAACCCCAGACCCTTCCCCTCCAGCAGCTTTTACTGTAACAGAAACGTCTTGTAGGTGTTGGTACAAGTCGTTCCCATTGGCCGAAGGAGTTCCTAGTCCCAATGCAAATACCAGAGTTGTCATAATAAACATGTTCTTCATCATATTAGTCACCTTTCAATTTCCACCATAGAAAAAATTTCATCCTCAAATTCCTTGTACCGGTCTGGATTTTCTTCCAAATACTTCGCAAGGTTGTTTTTCCCCTGTAGCTTCTCTCCATTTGAAAGAGTAAGCCACGTTCCGCTTTTTTTAATTAACCCAAAATCTACTAGGAGATCTGCAAGCTCCATCTCTTTCCATATTCCACGTCCGTATTTAATATGGCTAGAAACCTTCTGGCCCGGAGGACCAATAGCAGAAGTTACCACTTGCCAGTGAACCGTTTGCCCAATCTGTGTTTCTCCTTGCATAATAGATGATGTGTGCGTGGCATGTAACTTAACATCCACTTGGTACTTTAAAGCACTTCCAGACTTTTCTACTTTAGTTTTACCTCTTCCAAAAGTAGAAACGTTAGCCATAAGATGAGTTATTCCAACCACTGTAGTTTTATTAATAGGGATAGCTGGAGCAATGCGTCTACAAAATTTAGCTAATATCTTTTGCACGCTCATTACCTGCTGGTCGCTCAGATCGCCAGTTAGCTCTGCTTCGCTTGCTAATGCAGAAAAAGAGTCTATTACACATATAGTACGTGGTTTCGTATGAATAAGCTGGTCAAAAATACCAAGAAACTTTTCAGCAGAAAGAATGTTCCCCTCGGTAGACTGGATGACTTGCATTAAGCCGCCATCTTCAACATCCTCATGCTGTAGGCTCTTAATTCCCTCAAGGTCTCGCTTTCTTAGCCTTCCTTCTATATTTCCATAATAAACAAAGCGGTCATCCTGCTGGGCATTGGCACAAAATGTAAGCGCTGTAACTGTTTTCCCGACTTTTTCGGGGCCAGTCATGATAAAGAGAGAGCCCTCGGGAACACCACCACCCAGAGCTATGTCAATCTTAGGGCTCACGGATAGTATTTTTAATTCTTGATCTGTAATAGAAGAAGGGTTATGTACCACATCCCCATATTCCTTGACTATATCCTGAGTCATTCCAGTTCCTCTAGCTTTGATATGATAGATTTTTTATTGTTGTTACTGGTAAAGCTTTCCGTTTTATGGAAATCATAATCAGTGTCCTCCTCGCTAGAAGAGGTGCCTCTGTAATTATACTCCTCAATTTTCTCATGAACCCATTTTGGCCGAAGACTAATGATATATTTATTCTCTCGAAGAAATCCTACAAGCTTATCGATGCCATGAAGATTAATAAGTTTTGTCAGGCTGCGATTATTAATTTGTTGTCTATAGAATTTTTGCCATTCAATAAGACCTAAATCTTTGGTGTAAAATCCACGAGGAAGTTCCTTATGTTCCTTGGCGGCCTTGTTTTCACAGATTAATTCAATTACATACTGCCTTCCTGTTATCCATGAGAAACCGTCTGCGTCAATGTCTGGGGAGTATCTTGATGGATAGCTCCTGTTACTTGTTCTATTTTTCATTTGATCTAATTTGGTGAATAAACCTTCTGTGCTTGAGAGGCATGTCTGCGGCAGCTTGGCTTTTCTGTTCGTCCGCTCTAACAGAAGCAGCTTCTGTCATAATATTAACGCCTTCCTGTCCTCCGGCGGTCTTATTAATAAATAAACTAGGATCATGATCTTTAGTTAACTTTTCTTGATCTTGCTTAACATTATTCCACGCTTTAGTAACAGAGGCAACACTACGATCTAGCTGTTCGCCAATTTCATTCATTGTATATCCTTCTGAAAGCATCCCTCTAATACATGCAATTTCAACTTCCGATACTTTCCCTTTTTTCATAACAATTCTCTTTCTGCGTTATGCAAATACGCTATATTTTTAGTTCTTAAAAAATTACGATAAAACGTAAAGGCTCTCTCGCCAATTTCAACAAATCTCCACTCTAGCCTTCCAGCATGTCCAAGTCTTTTGGCGGCCATTCCTTCAGTAAACATTCCTACGGGATTGAACAGCCTTCCATGCTTTCCTCGTTTGGCGTAATATTTAGTTCTATCCCCTATAGTAATCTTCATAGCGTGAGCTTCAGGAGACTCTTCAGCTTTTTTCGAAGTAATCTTTAAGCATGGATAGCTTTTATCTTCTAGATAATCTTCCTTGCCTGTAACAGTATAAATCACCTCTGTTCTTTTTGGTGTTTTCGTTGTTTTCTTTTTGTTTATAACATGGATAGTTGGATCAGGCTTTGATTTTGCTTTCTTTTTACCCATACTATTACCCCCTTTTCTTTTTTTTAACTGGTCTTTTTTTCTTAACTTGCTTAGTCCACTGAGTTGATGTTTTAGGCTTTTCTACTCTACTCATACCTTCTGGAAGCTCCGACATTCCACCTTCTTTCTGTGTTTTAAATGATTGCAACATATCTTCTACTTTTTGCTTGCCGTATTTGGCACTTTGCTTTTCTGCATAATGCCCTACTGTTTTGCAATCTGACATAGATACAGATGTGAACCCTGTGATATTATCGCCTGATAAGTCTCTAAAGACTTTTTTACTATTGCAATGCTCACATACAACTGTATTGATTTGGTTTTGATACTCAGAAATATTACAAAATATAACAGTCTGTTCTGAGCAATCCTTACATGAAAAAGTATATTCTGGCATTTGATCCTCGGTAATTATACCCCCGGTCTAAGACGAAAAGGGGCCACTGTATAAATAAAATAAAAGCCATACCTGAAATATGGCTACCCCAATAACTGCATATATCATGGTCTTGGGGAACTTGTAGTAGAGTCCGTACAAAAGTGCTAAAACACAAAATGTGCTAATAAATTTTAGCCCAATAAATAATGAAACATCCCCATTGTCCAGTTGAATTAAGTATACCCCGATAGGGTTCTTTTCTACTTCGTCCATTATTAGTCTATTTTTACTAAGCCAATATGTATCTATTGCTGATACCGCTACAATAATAGCGGCACAGACGTGAATAATTGCCTTTTTAAACATATGTCATACCAATCAAAATTTATATGCATTTGGACCATCCACACTGCACGCAAGTCACACATCCTTCCTGTCGAACTAGGCCCACCCCCGCACATTCGGGGCAGACACCTTCTTCCCTTGTTCCATCTGGAATGTATTTCTTAAGGGCGCGAGACATACTTTTCGCAAAACATGTCATATCTCCCTTAACCTTTTCTAACTGCTGAACCACCATATGTATGTCAGTTCCATGTCTTAGTGCTGTTGAGGTCATTCTGGTTAATGCATCTTCTTCAGCACTACAAGTAGCATTAACAGGACTTAGCTCTAGTCCATTTTCCAAGACAGCCTTATACACTCCTTTGGGACGACCAAGCTTAATTATATTTCCAGACTTAACCTTCTTATCTATAAAGCCGTTTTTACCAGCAAATACTTCATAGACACCATTCTCTAGTAAGCCCACTAAAACAAAGTAGCTTTCGCCTTTCACAGTAATGTGGTGGACTTTACAAGGAAGCTCTCTAGGTCTATCGGGGGCTATCGTCTTAGAAATTATACCATCATTTTTCAGAGATGAAGACTCGGACAATACTGAAGTCATGGTTCCTGCTCTGTAGGTGGTAAATCCCTTGATCCCATTTTCCCATGCTTTAATATAGACTTTTTTAAAGTCCTTATAGGGATAGTCATTTGTAAGATTAATGGTTTTAGAGATTGCAGAGTCTACCCATTTTGCAAAAATAGACATCGTGTTAACATGGGCATCTACATCTAAGTCCATAGTACAGGTTGCCCAGCCCGCATTTTCATTCCATCTATTCGTTTTTTTAAGATGCCTTACTCCATAATCCTCTACCCACTCCTCCTTGAGCAAACCTCTGGTTCGATCAAATTTCCACACCTTTTCATCGAACTGCGTGGCAAGTAAATCCTCATCGCCTTCTTTGATCCACTGCCAACAGACCTCATTATCAGTCACGTCTTTAATATCAAATTTTTTATTTTTCCAATCTACATTTGTTGGAATAGGTAAGTTCTCTGGAGCACTCGGCTGAATAGAAGTTCTAATATAGCCATGCATAAATAAAGGCTCTAGTCCACCGCTAACGATATTGGCGAAACATGAACTATTGCCAGTTGGTTGTATACTTGTGACATGAGAGTTTCTTATTCCATGCTCTTTAATAAGTTTGACGGTTCCCCGGTCAAGCTGTTTAATAAACTGCCCTGCTACATACTTCTCTGGATCGTATATGGGAAAGGAGCCCTTCTCGCCTGCTAGTAATGCAGAGGCTTTGTATGCCTCATTAGTAAAGAACTTCATGAGTTCCTCGGTCATTTCCAAGGCTTTCTTACTTCCATATTTAACATGTGCCATTAACAATGCTGACCCATATCCAAGCACTCCGAGTCCAATGCGTCTTTTGCTTTTAAGACCATCTCGCTGTGACTTGAGAGGAACATATGTTTTATCATTAACATTATCCATAAAACGTATTGCTGTGTGGATGGTCTTTTTTAGCTCATTATATTTCCAAGTTTTTTCTTCTGGGTTGATAAAATGAGCCAGATTAATAGAACCTAATAAGCATACGCCACCTATAGGAAGCACCTGTTCGCCACAAGGATTGGTTGCGTTGATCAATTCAAAATCCTTAAGGTTATTCATACGGTTCATAGTATCAACAAAAAGAACGCCGGGCTCATTGCGATTATAAGTGTTTTTCATAATCATATCCCAAAGCTCTCTAGCCGATTCAAATTCACGATAGCATCTTACAGCAGGGCCTCTAGACTCTTCCTCTCCTAACTCTATAATGCGAGACATCCAAGACTGTAAATCACCATCCCAATGTTCTTTATATTCTACCGGATACGCTTCATGGTTAGGAAATACTAAATTCCACGGCATATCCATCATAACCGCAGCCATAAAGTCATCCGTGCAAAGCACAGACATATTAAACTTGGATAATCGACCGGGAGTTTTTTTGGCCTCAATAAACTCTACTATATCTGGGTGCCAGCAACTCATTGTTACCATTTGCGCTCCCTTGCGAATAAAATTCTTCTCGTCCTTCCTAGCGTTTTGTCCAGAACCAGCAGTAATTATCTCAGAGGATTTATCCCACAGCTCTAAAAAGCGTACCGCTCCGGGAGACTGGTTGGCTATACCTGAAATATGTGCCCCACACGGCCTCATAATATCGGCACAAAAACCATAACCGCCTTCACTTTTTAAGATTTGAGCTTGCCTTTTGAGGCTAGTATAGATCCCCTCAATAGAGTCAAGATCTTTGCCTTCAAAGCCATCAACAAAACAATTGATGTATGTAGTTCCTTTTAATCCCGTACCAGCATTAGAGGTGATGCGTCCTCCGGGAACAAATTTAAAATCGTCTAGTGCGTCATAAAATTTTTCTTCCCACTCCTCCTTGTTCTCTTCTAGAGAAGCTAGGTCTTTTGCCACTCTACGCCAAGTATCCTCTACGCAGCTGTCTGTTTCAAATTTGTATTTTTGATACCACGTTTCATAGCTGAAACTATTAGTAAATTTATCTGTCATTGATTAAAACTCCATCGATATCTAGTATTCTCCTAATGTTTGAACGTCATGTTCTAGCAATCGAGTATCGGATTTTTCAAACAACCACCTAGCAGTTGGTTGGTAATCAGCTTCCTTTAAGCAGTGAACTTCCTTGATTCCTGCATTGATAATTGACCCTGTACATTGAATACATGGAACACCACACCAACAGAACATAGCAAGACCATTTGCAGGAATAGGTAATTTATTGAGAGCGTTTCGTTCTGCGTGCTGACAAGAACAAAGCTCTGATCGTACCCCAGAAGAGTAACCTAGTAGATTTCTAGGACATTTATTTTGACCAACCATATAATGACATGCCGTCGATTTATCGGCACCGCCCAGACGGTCGTGCTCGTCTTTGGTAAGCTGAGGCCATACAAAATTTTCTATGAACTCCAGCTCATTACAATGGGGGGTTCCTTGTGGTGGCCCATTATAGCCTGCACCAACTATGCCATTAGTAACAGGGTCTACAACTATTACGCCAACCCTTCTAGATAGACATGGGTTCTGGTCATCGGCAATGACCTTAGCTAGGCGCATATATTTCCTAACAAATTTATCCTTCACTGTTTGAGTCCTATTTCTTTTGGTCTTTTTGTTGTTTTTTAATATTCTTTTGAACACATTGGCAGTAACTATGCACTTTTTCAGTGCGTGTTTCCGTCGCAAAGCCAAGCGGATCGCGGTCTATAACAGGGACTTCAGTTACAAAATATCCACGACCATAGCAATGCTTGCACCTTTTACCACTGAAGCTTACATTATTATACAACCGGGCAACCAAAGGATCGAACGTTGTCCTGTAAAATTCGAACTTATTTTTCATTTACCAGTCCTTTTGAAGTGTGAATTGATATTCAAATAGCGCAGACCTTGCTAGATCTGGCGGTGTTACCGCTACGTCAGCAAGGTATGGCACCGGGTCTACATAACAAGAACGGTAAGCATATGCAACCGCCGTGCTACATACAAATATATTTGTTAAGTCATCGTCTTTAAGGTTCTGAGGGGCTAGTCGAAAAAAGGGTAAATAATGCTTAGCTAATTTCCATATATTTCGCCATCCATATGGAAGCCCTGTCAGGGCAAGCATAGTCTGGCTCAATTCCGATTGCACATCAGAGGTAAGTCGATGTTGTCGTTGTTCATATTCTATATGACCTGCGGCTCTAAATACATCAATCCTATCGGGGTTCTGTGCAATTTGTCTGCGTAACGCTACAGACCTGCCTCCTTTGAACTCTCTAAACTCTACGCATTGCAAACTGGGACCGTCCCAATGAGCCATACCAACATGACTATGAACACCCGAACCGTAGCGTGTAATTAACCAAGATATTATTCCTTTTCCCCTAAACATTAAAATATCGCCCTCCTCTATTAGTGGCTTAGCCTCAGAGTAAGGTACGAGATTCATTACTGGGTGCCTCCCGATTCTGTTATCGATTTTAGAGATTGTGATAAAGTTGCAATTTGCACTTTAAGATCATTAATTGCTTCGGTATTTTGTTCTAAAATTCTTTGTAGCTTTTCTTCTTGTTTAACTATCCTCTCTTCTTGTTGTAATAGTCCTTGGTAGTATAATTCTACCTTGGTTTCTAGAGATATGGTTTGTTGCTGTATTAATAAAGAAGCTTCATCTCGGTTAATTAAATCCCTTCCTGTCATCATCCAAAAACCGGCCATACTCACTACTATAGCAGCTAAAAAGAACATAACATCCTTAATGAGCGGATTGGCTTTAGGGTTTGTCATACTGCTCTCTTTCGTAGAATATAAGGAAGGTAAAGGCAAAAAGGGGCCTTGGATTTCCAAGACCCCTTTCCAAATCACCTCTTAATTTTTTACCAGTTATTACGCGCTTGATAGAAATCGTTCGTCGGGTTTGGACTACCATCTCGATAAGTCAACGTACCGGGGAAGTTTTGTGAAGGATTAGCTGCAACATCAGTTCCAGATGCTCGCATAGTACCAGCGGTATCACCTTCTCTGGTGATGTCGTATACGCCAGACGTAGCATTGTCAATTGAGCTAAAGCTAGCCGTAAAGACGTTCCAGTTTCCAGCACGCACTGCTGTTTTATAGTAGTAAGTTCTCAGTGTTGTTTGCTGGAGTGGAGTGTACGCGACATTAGCACTATCAGCATGGCCACCACGCAATGCAGCATTTGAAACGCCAGCAATAGTAGTTTGAACAGCATTAATCACTTGAGTTCCCGCATTAAAAGTACCGGGAACCGGCTGTACCACACCCCCAACGCCAGAAACGATAGTGGTAATAGGATTACCTTCGCCAAGTGACGATGACGACCAGTTAGCTGAATCTGATATAGTTCCACCATCACGAATGTTACCGTGTCGGTTATCCACATGGAGTGGAAGTCCGTTGGCCCCATAAGAGCCTGTGACTGGAGTAGAAGTAATGTTTGTAATAAAAGCCATAATTAACCCTTTCTCTAAATAAATAGAGAGTTACTGTAGTCCCATTAGTCCGTACAATTTAAATCCTGTCCTACAGTATATTACACCAAAGACTTTTTAAGATCAGCTATTGTTTTATAATTTTCTTCTCCTAAAATGCCGTCTGCAAACCCATATAGAACAGCTTCTTCCGATGTTAGCCACCAGTCTTCTCTAGATTCTAGCTTCCTCTTCAGAAATGTCTTGGCTTTTTGTACGTTTTTCTTGCGAAAATAAGACCCTGTTTGCTGGCAAACTTCCGTATAGATATCGTACATCTTGACCTTACTGAGCTTAGAAAATTCATAATAGGACTCAAACTGTTTAACAGTACCCGCTACTTCTTGAGTGCCCTCATGTATTAGCCAATAGCAGTTGGGAGTAGTGAGACGAATACCCTTGCCGTGTACAGCTTGTGGTATAATGCTAGCCATAGAGGCGGCTATTCCATGGCAGACAAAAATAAAACTACAACTACTATGACGAATAGCATCATATATCATCATACCACTTTCCCATTCACCGCCTATACTGTGCTGATGTATGACTATGGGGTCTTTATTGATGCCCTCAAGAATCTTTAAATTTTTTAAAAATCCGTTGGAACACCGGCAATCTATACCGGAATCTTCTTCATTATCAAAATGTCCATGTAGGAAAATCTCTCTAGAAGAAACGATAATATTATTATCATGAGCTTCAGCTATATGAAGATCTTGCCTACTCCCTCTTTTGCTCGTTGTCATCTTCAGGCCCATTCATGTGTGAAACCATGTTGTCTCTAACCGTTTTCATGATCTGTCGATCCACAAATAATTTGCCTATAGCTATCCTAAACCTATAAGGTGTCATAATATCTAAAGCCTCTACACCGGGAGATTGGCCTATTATCTTAAAAAACTCTTCCGTAAGCTTGAAGTTGGAATGACCCACCCATAACTTAAAATAATTACTAGCCCTTGCTTGTTCTGTGAGAGGTAGAATGCCAAAAGGAGTTATAATACTCGGTATATTAGAGGCTACTGGACCAAACATTTCTTCTTCAAAGGGAAGTGGTGGCTCTTCGCCACCCATAAACTCTTCTTCTAAATTAGCTTCTTCTTGTAATTCAGATATTTCCTCTTCTTCTTCAAAAGCATCTATCCATTTTTCCCAATATACATCATATCCAGTAGGGGCGGGTAAATCGCTCATAATAACACCTCTTACTGTTTGTTTAGGATTCGGATTCATCACATGGTTCTTCTTCGTATTCGATCATACCTAGACATGTATCACAACATAAGCGAGTTGTAGCGTCTACTTCTTGTAAAGCCACAAATTTAAACTCCCCACAAAATTCGCAGCCGTCTATAAAGTAATACATTTATTTATATTTAAACTTTTTAAAATTAAAAACTTCAGAAGGATCTACTGCTAGACTTTGTTGTTTTGGTAACTCATTCTCAATATTTTTTTCTGCTTCAGTGTATAGTTCACGCCATTGCTTTAAGATTTCTACCACAAACTGCCTTTTCTCAAACTCATCATCTGTCCATAAGTTTAAAGCTTCTACAAAATACTCTGCCAATTGACCAGAGTTCATCATATGGATGACATATGCAGAAATTGTACTCAGCTCTTTTCCATCTGTTTTGTCAAACTCAATAGCAAGGGCGAAATCCCCCTCTTCGTTTACATTCACTATCATTTTCAGAAATGGATTATCTAGTACCGTCTCATCTGATTGCCCAAACGGTTCTTTTAGATGATTAGGCATTAGATCATCTGGTTCTTTTGGGGGATCTGGCTCCTCTGCCTTACTAAATCGATTAAATATAGCGTTAAACATTTAATTATCCTGTTGTTTCCCCTTACATTCTTTGATCGCCCTTATAGTTTCTTTCAGATTCTTTTTTTCTTTTGTCTTTTGTTCGCATTTTTGTATTTGCTTGAGTCTCTGTTGTTCACGAGCTATCTGGTCTGGGTGCCTATCCATGCACTATCTCCTATATTAGCTTAGAATACCACACCTTATTATACACCCAATTTAGACAGATTGGTCAAAGTGGGTGCGATTGACACGAATAAATTCTGCGCATTTTGACATATCTTTTAGGGAGGTAGCTCCAATGTAGGCACAGCAGCTACGCAACCCTCCTAAAACGTCCTGTACGACCGCTGAGGCGCTCCCTTTAAAAGGAACCTCTAATATCCGGCCCTCACTACTGCGGTAGTTTTTAAGGCCATTTCCGTGCTTCTCCTGAGCTTTTTGAGAAGACATCCCGTAAAACTGTAGGGCCTTTTTTCTTGTACCTTTATAATACTGCCCATATCCTCCTTCTTCTTGTTCGCTGATGATTTCATATTGCCATTCCCCGTCACATTCTTCGGTTCCTGCTAGCATACCACCCATCATGACAAAATCTGCATTTGCAGCAAAAGCCTTTGCTACGTCTGAGGGGGTTCTACACCCTCCGTCAGCACAGATTAAGCCAAGCCTTTTTTCCTCACTTTTAAGACCATGTGCAGCATGGGCGCATTCCATGACAGCAGAAAGCTGAGGATATCCCACTCCAGTTTTAAGTCTTGTTGTGCAGGCTGAGCCGGGACCAATGCCTACTTTTACTATATCTACCCCTCCATGTAGTATTAGCTCTTGCACCATCTCTGGAGTACAAACATTTCCCGCTATAATAATAGGCTTGTTGTCAAACCTATCTCTTACATCAGCGCAAAACTCAACAAAATCTTCCGTATAACCATTAGCTACGTCAATACATATATTTGGTATAATATTGGTAGCAGAAACAAAATCACATAACTTATAAAAATCATCATCTTTGATTCCTAAACTATACCAGACATTGTCTTCTGGATAAGCACTTAACTGCCTACTGTCATTTCCCCAAGATGTAAATTGATTGATACATTCTTTTAGAGTATAGTGTTTATGAATACATGTGATCATATGGTATGGAGTAAGTGCGTTGCCCATGGCAAACGTACCTGTTGTATCCATATTGGAGGCAATAACAGGCACCCCCTGCCATGATCGTGTAGAGTGATAAAACTCAAAACGTCTTTCCATGTGAACATTTTTTCGAGAAGCTGTTTTTGTTCTCTGAGGCACCAGCAGTACATCATCAAAGTCAAGTTTTATATCGTTACTAAGTTGAGTCATGATCCACTACTTCCAAAGCCACGAGTTCCTCTATCTGTATCATCCTTAAAGTTTTTTACTTCTGTTAAAACAAAGGGCGGTATGTATTGGAATAGTATCTGAGCAATCCGCTCGCCCTTTTTTACTACGTGGTATTTATCTGACGAATTCCAAAGACAGACTTTGACCTCACCTCTGTAACCGCTATCAATTACTCCAGCAAAACGATGGACACCTCGCTTGGCTGCCATTCCAGACCTGTCCCATATTAGACCCACGTAATTTTCTGGTATTGCTAAAGCAATCGCAGTAGAAATTAACTCTCTATTTCCGGGGTCGATAATTGCATCTTCCGCAGAGTATAGGTCCCATCCCGCATCCGAAAGATTAGCTCTTGTGGGAACAACACCTCCCTTACTAATTCTCTTGACCTCGATTTCCATCGATTATCTCCTCAATTCTATTAGTGGTATTCGTCCATGAGAATTTCTTAGCTGTTTCTATGCCTTCCATGTTAACTTGTTGTGGTTCTTTTTTCCAAGATTCATAAAAAGACCGTAGGTACTCAACTCCTTGATCAAAGGGGACGCCATCCAAAGAAGCCCATTCTCCACCAGATCCGTCAAAAAATATATCATCTTTTGCAAGTTCTGTGTTCTCAATATCTATTAGGTAAGAGTTTTCTTTAGTACAAAATTCTGTATGTGCTGAATAGTTAGTTGCTATAACTGGCTTACCCATCGATAGCATTTCAAGTAGCTCTAAGTTCCACCCTTCAGCCCGGCTAGGAAACACCCCACAATTAGCTTGGCTCATAATAGCTGCTACTTCCTTATGGGTCTGAACTCGACCAATCAATTTTACCCTCAAATCACTCTGGTAATATCTCTCCCATTCTTTTCCTTGCTTAGCAAATGGAGTTCCCGGTGCAAGAAATGTATTGTGCGACATCATCCACAGCTCTACATCCTGCTCATCGGGAAAAGCTGAACGAAACATTTCTAATAATAGATCATGACCTTTCCTTTTTTCCCATTTACCACAATTAAGAAAGACGCACTTGTCTGTAGTTGTGTGCGGACCATGCGTAAAGATTGTGGTATCCACCCCTAAAGGAGCCACTCCTACTAAAGGCGGTATAGGTACGTGTGCCTTAATTATTTCTTTAGCCCAATGCGAAGCTACAATAATTCCATCGACAGAACTGAGATGATTGATTCGTCTTTGGTCAAGTTGATCAAGTTCGAAAAATGGAAAGCCGAAGCACGGTCCTTTACCGATTCTTTCTGCTAGAGCAAACTCATGCCATACCTTTAGACATGGAGCGTCGGCAAATTCTTGAGCAAACAGGGTGCTATTTTTAATAGCATTACTAACTAACTCTTGCTCTTCTTGAGTTGAGCAGCTTGCGGGTCCTATCGTAAATAGAGAAATATTGTATTTTTGAGATAAAGACTTCAGGATATTAAGTCCTGCAACACCATATCCCAAGCTATTTATAGGAGCCATTAAGTTTAAACATTTCATTCAATATCCTTTATTTAGGTGGTAAAAATGGAGGTGGTAGCTGTTGGAATGTAACGTCGTCGCTTAGACTGAAGCTGCCGCTTCCGTTACCTTCTTCATTGCTACCTTCCCCACCTTGTTGTCCTTCTCCTTCTCCATCACCACTTCCCTCACCATCTCCTTCGCCATTTCCTTCACCAGCACCCTCACCTTTTTTCGTACCAACAATAGTCTCTCCATTTTGGATTCTAGAGATGATGTCATTGGCCTGCTCATGATCTTCTGTAGAATAGGGTAGACGATGAACTCTAGGTTGGGAGCCATCTATTGTTACTAAAGAAAATAATAGAATTTCCCACCCTTCTTTCTCATCGACAGAAGCTTCATCGGAAAGATTGGTTTCCCATAAAAAGATAGAACCTTTTTCTTTTGTCCTTTTATCTGGCTCTTTAACTACCAACCAGTGGACCAAGAATTTATCAGGAAGTTCTGAATCAGAAGGCCATCCTGCAAAGTCTGGTAATGAAGAACTAATTGAAAGGCAGAGGTGAAGGCTCATAACTATCACGAGAGCCTTTAACCACCACTTGCCTTTTGCGCCTATAATAAACCAAAGCACTAATAGCGCTAATATTAAAAATGATAGTGCAATTGCCATTACTAACCAACTCCTTAGTCTGTTCTTGTTCTTAGGCCATCATACCACACTCGTGGGTAGGGCTTAGGGCGTTCTCGTGGTTCTATCCCAGAAGTCCGACCTATATAAATATGATAGCTAGGAGGTCTTGTTCTATAGATTCCTGTATACAGTCTTCGATATCTTAAGTATCCTCCCCAGTCATTAAAGATGTGATGGTGAAAATGACGATGATGTCGTATCATTCCATTACCTCTATTAATAATAACAGGAGGTCTAACAACTATAATAACATTAGGCTTTGCCTTCCTCGCTCTTAATCTATTTTTTCTCTGTTCCGCTTCTGCCGCCGCCAGCTCCTGTCTTTTTTCCAAGCTCTTTCTAATTCTACAATCCCGACACTCATCGCACTGGTCGCAGTCGGGCCGCAACTTTTGTTGTTCGGCATTAAGCGTTAATGGAAATACTAAAAGAAAAAGTAACATTGCTATATACTTCATTATACTAGCTCCTTGATAACTTCTCGGTGATCTAAGAGGTACTGCGGCCTTCCGGTTCTATCAAGAATAGTAGTGGACATAGTATCAATACCTAAGCCTGCATACATCGTTGCGCAAACTTCTTGAATATGAACTGGTCTACTTGCTGGAACCTCTCCTAGTCTGGTGGTCTCTCCAATTGTTTGTCCATGTCTGAAGCCACCACCAGCTAATAGAGCACAAGAAACTTGAGGCCAGTGATCTCTTCCACCACCCTTATTCACCTTGGGTGTACGGCCAAACTCACCCCACACTACTACCAGTACATCATCTAACATTCCTCTTGCATCTAAGTCTTCAACTAATGCCGACACACATTGATCTAGCTTTACCCCATGATCTCTCACTAGGTCAAAGTTAGAGCCGTGGCTGTCCCATCTGCCATATGACAGTGTTACAGATCGTGCGCCTGCTTCAACTAGTCTACGTGCCATTAGCACATGTTCATTAACTGTAGGTGCTCCATCATACTGAAATTTAAATGGCTTGCCATCTCCATACCTATCTTTAACTTCCTGTTTTTCTTGTGAAAGATCTAACGCATTGACCAAGGCGCTTGAGGTCAGCACCCCAAAAGCTTCTTCTGTAAATGTATCGGAGGGGATAGCGTTCTCAATTTCTCCATTAAGTTTTGCAAAACCTTCTAAAAGTTCTTTTCTATTCTTAAACCTTCCTACGTCTAAGTTTAACGTTAGATCCTTCATCATTTCACCATTTGGCTTGAATGGTTTGTGTGTTTCTCCTAAATAGCCTGCACCTCCCGCTTCTGACCAAGGGTTGTGACTTGTGGGTTCTGCAAGACCTATTGCAACAGGAACTGATGGATCAACGGGGCCTAAAACCTTAGAGGCACATGCTCCGATAGCGGGATAGTTGGTGCCTGAAACCTTTTCCCTTCTACTCCATCCCGTAACACACTGATACGCATCATGACCACCATCAGATCCAACTACCGTTCTGATCGCTGTAAACTTATCGAACATAGAAGCAATCTTTGGAAAACATTCTCCAATTTGAATGCCAGCAACATTTGTTGCAATTGGTTTAAACTCACCTCTAATTTCAGATGGGGCATTGTGCTTTATATCCCACATATCTTGATGTGGAGGACCGCCTCCTAAAAATATATTAATTACAGACTTGTGTTTACTGCCAGACCTATCTTGAGCCTTTAATAGCTCCGGCATAGACATAGCACCGAAGCCTCCAACTGCCAGAAAACTTCTACGAGACAAATTAAGCATAGCAATCTCCAAATAAAAAAGAACTAAAGTCTTATAATGAGTTGAGTGATTTAGTCTTAACTGCCAAAGGCTTTGGAAGATAATTGAGATCTACCACATCACCTTTGTTATTTAATACAAACCTAAATGCAGTTTTTTCTTCTCCTTTTGTAGTTAATATAATTTCCTTTGCTGCTTCTATTTTGAAAGGGGTCATTTTTTCAAGCCTAACCGAGACTGGTATAGGAGTTTCCTTACCACTTCTACGGCCATATAGGTGAACATTGACCACATACTCTCCCGTTAGCGTTCCCCTTAGAGTTACTACTTCTCTGTTTTCTTTAAACTCAATAGGGCCATTAGGTGTTTGAACAGTATCGGAACGAAACCCAACATCATCACGATCAAGATGCATCAAACCCTGTTCTCTTCTCATAAAGGCTACAATATTTCCAGCCGGATCTTCAACATAAGTATCTACGTCATCGTCTAACTCAGAAGGCCACACTACGGTAATGATAAAGTCGGCCTTAGCCTCTACGTTTTTGTTTTCTTTACTTGGGTTTACTAATACAAATGCTAAAGCAAAAAGTGCAGCAAAACATAGTAGCGTATTAAATAATAGGTCTAGGAAAGCTAAGTTAGTATGGTAGTTTCTTTTCATGATCTAACTCTATCAATAGCTTGACTTAAATTAAAGTATTGAATTTTTAACAGAGCGCTAGAAACCAACCCTACTAAAGTAGTATAAAGTGCTGTAGACATGCCGCCCCCAAGCCCTTTAATCATATCTTGAACGGTTGTCATGTCGGCTACATCTACCGTTGCGAAGCCAGAGAGCATCATAATAAACCCTATGACAGTACCCATCATTCCAATACTTAAACAAAGATCGCTAGCAAACCATCCCACTTCCATCAAATGCTCTATTTTTTCCACTAAGTATTTTTCAGTTTGATGTTTATCAAGAAAAACACTCAATCTCCATGTTTTATAGCCACACCACACGGACATGAAGGCAAAGATAAATATAAGAAGAAAGCTTAACTTGGTAGTGTCTGCTTCCCAGAGATGGTGGAAGAATCGGTTGAAAAAGGCATAAAAGCTTCCAACCGCTACGGTGGTGATAAAAAGCCACCATTTAAGAAATAGGGTGTGTTTAATAATAGCTGACATGAATAGGTTCCTTTCATCCTGCGTCTTAGACATAAACCACACTATATATTAATACACTTTTAACGTATTTATAAAGCTTTTTGATAAAAATAAACCCCCTATTTAGCGCGAACTAAATAAGGGGTTCGTTATTTCCCAGATCAGATACTATCTGGGCCTTAAAAGGGGACTTCTTCGGCTGCACCTACACCGACCTTTTCCGTTTGAGCTGCTTGTGAGGCTTTAGCCTTACTAGCTCCTCCGGGTGTAAGGTTGATTTTTTCGGCAACCATAGTGAGTTTACTACGTTTATCCCCATCCTCAGTTTCCCACTTATTCAGCTTCAGCCTGCCAACAACCATGATGTGGCGTCCTTTAACTAAATATTCCTGAAGAGATTCTGCCTGCTTACCCCAAATTGTAACATCAACAAAAGTTGTTTCTTCTTGTCTGTCTGAATCTTTTGACCAGATTCTATTAGAGGCAACAATCACGTCTGTTACAGCGGTGCCATTCGGTGTATACCGAAGTTCGCTATCTCTGGTGAGACGACCGCTGACGATAACTTCATTTAAATCACTCATTAAAATCTCCTACTTCAAAAGACCTCGGTAACGCAAGGCTTTTCGAGTTAGCCTGCGAGCGTAAGTAGTTCCATGCGTGCGAACGAGCTTTCTGAACTCACCCGCCTTAGTCGTGTTAACAAAACACGACGTTACCCCTTTCGTAGTCGCATCGCCCTTGGCGAACTCATTCAGAGTTTTGACAGAGCACTTATTAGAAAGAAGTAAGTTCCAATCGGTTGTGGATGTAGTCTTCATTATTTTTCTCCTTGTTAAAAGTCCAATGAAACCTTTGTGACCACGAAATATTATACCCCCCTTTTACGTGATCTCAATTCCAAAACCCAAAAAAACCTACTAAACTGTGACCATTTCTATGCTGTCTCCAGTTCCTACGGTAGACACACCAACTATCACGGAGGTCTCGTATTGTCCACGGTCGTCGGCAGAATTAGTATTGGGGAAATACCTTGGGTTGAAATCCCCACTTGGCCTGTCTTTGAATATTAGCCATTCATTAGCGGTATTATTTTTTAAAGAGATAGAAGCCATTCTGCCAGAGTGAGTGGATTCAACTTTTTGGCGTCCCATAGCTACTACAAAAGAAGAGTCATTATTGCCATCTAAAGTACTACTCCCCCACGTTCCACTTCCTCCTAAGTCTGACCAGTTTGTGACCTCTTTTGCTCCAGAGTTAGCGGGACCATTACCAAGATTTAATGAAAATGAATAACTATATTTAGCAACTGTTGTATCTGTGTCTAGACTTTTCAACTTGATAGTTTGACTTGACCCCATTTCATATGTGCCTGCAAAAACCACCGTCTTTTCGTCTTGAGTATCTTGTGTGTAGTGTGACCCACTAGCGACCAGCACATCATTAACATACATTCCTACAAGTACCGCATCGACTGAGTCAAGAACTTTAGCTGCCGCAAAGATTAAATTTGTGCCGGGTTCTGTAACTGTATGTGTGTGAAATGTATCACCATTACTTAAGCCACCTCTAACACTAGTATCTGCATGAGAACTAAAATCTGTTCCACTTACCAATCCGCCACTTGCCCCAGAGTATGAAAGGTCTATTACAAACCCTTGTCCAAGTTCTGTTTTTTCTGCATGACCTCCATTATATAGTCTTTTTCTATACACTTGAATATCTTGAGGGGGGTCTGGTGCAATAAATTGTCCGATATGAGAAACGCATATACCTGAGTCGTTAGTGTCATGCCTCTGTTGGTCAGAGCCAATTATAGTTGTACCATCTGCAAAAGCTAATTTAGTAGCACCCTCATTACTTCCCGGACTTATGCAGTTAACCCACGACACAAGTAGGTACTCATTATTAGCAGCTAAGAGGTTAGAGTCTAGAATAGTTCCTTGAGCAACCCAAGTAGCTGAAGTTGTTTCAGATTCAGTAGTTTTTTCATAGTTTGCAAACTTAACTTTGTTTGTAATTGGCATTTTTATTCTCCATAAAGAGTTTGTATTGCTCTTATATCTAGTTCCTGTGGAATTTTAATTAAATCTGAATGTTGATAGGGATACATTATAGAAAACTTGCTATCAGAATGCCCGAGACCAAGGAGATGTCCAATTTCATGTACTGCTACGCATTGCAAAATTGTATCATCATCATCGCCTCTCTCAACAACCCAGTCTTCTGCTTTATCAAACTGTGTCCATAACTGTCCCTGCCAGTTAGAAGTTGGAGGCATTTCAGCCCATGCTAAAATATCTCCTTTTCCTCCAAAACCATCAGCTTTTTTATTTACATCTATAACAATATCGGCATCTTCCCATTTGCTCCAGTCATCTATGGGTGTGAAAGTTAATGGTGTTACATCGCTCCAAGACTGAAATGATGCTTTCCAAATACTATCCCACTGGGAAGATGTCATATCTTGAGTATCTCTGTCTAGCATGTGGTAGGTTAGATCTGTCTTTCCCCACTTACTATAACTATTATATCTGTTTTTACCTCTTCTACGTGCGCATATTGTTTTTTTCTTTTGGACTTTTGAATTATCGCAGCCGTGTAGGCATAGTAAGGATGCAGTACTCCACAGAAATTCTCTTCGTTTCATAGCAGGACGCCTTTCTATAATTCATAGTATTGGGTGCCATCTTCGAATCTCCCTGATTTCCCGGTATGGGATGCGTCATCGAAAAGTCCTGCTTGGTTGAGATCGTTATGAGCTACTTCCTTACCTGTTTCTTTTATAGATTTAATTACTTTACCGCCAATTAAAAAATACTTCCACCATCCAAGCTTCTTTCTTACAATACGTTTTAATGTATCTTCATCGGCAGAGCTAGGATTGCGAATAATGTTTTCTCGATCTTCAGAAGACTCTTTGCAAGCCTTGATTGCTTTAATAACCGAAATCGTAATTCTTGCAATAAGCGCCAAGGTAGCAGGGTCTACCATGACTTCCTGTTCCTCTTTATTGTTGGAATGCATTTTCTGATAAATTTTTTGGCTAAGTTCGTTTTCTATGTAATTGTTCATGCTTGTCTCCAAATAAAAAAGGGAGGTAGGAGATACCTCCTACCCCCCCGGTAAGCGCTTATTATGATGGCTTTGCTTATCTAACTACGCCACCAAAAGTAGTACCTTCATCTGACGGCATCGTGCCAGTCGGAATATCACTTCGATTAGTTTCTCCACCTTTTCTCTGTGTGAGAGTGTAGAGTACATTAAGGAGCGACCTCATCATTACCGACTCATACTTCGTAATCGAGTATGGCTGATGTCGGCTGTCCAGTCTTGTCATTTCAACAAAGAAATTGTCAAGAGCTGTAACAAATGTTCTTGCAGCATCATTAGGGCAGTTACCCGGATGAAGCTGTGGAATATCCATGTCAACACCAGTCAAATCCCACACAACACGACGATTAACGCCAACAGGCATTAAAACATTGTCCTGTGTAAGGGCGAGATCATTGTAGTCATCTGCTACGCTACGAGTCGAATCACCAGCTTGAGCTTCCAGCTCTTCAAGAGTCAAGTTGTCTGGATTGTAAGTAATATTCTCCAGAGTGTCACCAATCTTTTCAATCTCAGTCACCATGTAACGATTCAGGGAATCATTCCAACCAGACTGTGAGCGAAATTCTTGACGAACCGTAAGTTGCTTACGGATTTTGATTACTTCGGCTAAGATAAAATGAATTCCCAAGTTAGGAAATTCAAGATTACAGCCTCTAAAAGTGTTTACGTGCTCAGGCATTGTTTAACCTCCCAAATTAAAAACTAAAACCCATTCGTTTTAAAAACTCAGTTTTCACCCATTTTTCAATTGCTTTGGCAATATCTTTATACCCCAAAACGTTGAACTCGCCTCTTTTTAGCCTGCCAACAGCCTGTCTATAAAGAAAGCCAATCATGGCTTCGTGATATAAAATATGGCGATTAATGGTTGCCGAAGACACTCTACGTAGAAACTCTGTCTGAACATGACTTTCTATTGCGTCTCCAGCCTTAGCTTGATTGTTAACTTTGTGTGACTTCCCTCCTTCTGTTACTATAAGCCTATCTCTTTTCAGAAGAGTTACTGCTTCTTTATACAGGTGTGCATAAAATGCTAGTTCCTCAACTCGCTCCCCATCGGATTGCTTTAGGTCTATAAACTCCTTAATTCTATCACTTACTGGGGGAAAGTGAGGGCCTCCAATTAGGTCTAAAAGCTCTTCACAACAGTCAAAATCATCTAAGGATTCATTTTGATTGTCCAACGCTTCTTTTGCAGATGGAGATTTCATTACGGGAACTTCATCATCAGACTTCTCTGACTGTACCGTATCTTTGTCATCAATTTGATTATTATAGACTCTTACGTCTACATCTCTAGTTGCAGCAACTTCAAGACTATCTATCTTAGTGTGAATACTGTCTGTTAAAGACCCAATTTTTTCCTGTATAACTTTCTCTAGTCTCTCTTGAAGAAAATCTATAACCCCTTCAAGTGAATGATTTTTCCCCAGCTTTTCCTCTTCCACCCGATCAATTTTGTCATTGACTGCATTGGAAATATTTTCTGGGTTCACTTTATCCTCAATCATATCTTTTACCTTTTTCTTTCCTCTGAGTTTCCAGTACCAAGTCAAAAACCATATTAATCCGCCTCCTCCAGTACCTCCAAATAGCCAAGCGAATATATTTCTTTGACTTTTTACTTCCTCTTTTTCTATATTAAGATTTTCATAATCGCCAATAAGATCGTTTAATACTCCAGATTTTTTGTCTAAGGACTCCTCTAGCCCCTTAATCTGACCTCCATATAAGCTAATATTGAGGTTAAGATCTGCAATTTGCCCATTTAGATCGTAAATTTGACTGTTTAACGTATCTATTTCTTCTTTACTAGCAGACCCAGATTCTTTTAATTGATTTACTTGCTGATTTAAAGCTGCTAATATGGACTCTTTTTCTTTTAAAAGCGTATTCAGGTCTGTCATGCCAGTAGATAGACCATCACGCTCTTTTATTAATTCAGATATTTGCAACTGGAGGGATTCAATTGTCTTTTTTAACTCTTCAATTTCCTTGTCTTTTGCCCCGTCATCTCCACCCCCATTGCCCCAATTCGGTGGGAGAATTCCATATGGATTATCTCCATCTCCGGGAGGTGGACTTGGCCCATTGTCGGTTGGAGGTTTGGGTCGATTAGGGTTAATAATTGGCGGGCATATACCACCCGGACAGTCTTGTGTTATTTTAATATTCCATTCTTTAACCGTAATGCCATCTGGAGTTGTAACTTCCTGATACCATTTCCCATTTTTGAAAGTTTGGCAATAATATAGGCCATCACTACCAAGAGCATAGTATCCCGTAAGTCGCTGATGAGTTTTTACTTTATCTTTAGACTTTTCTTTGACTTCTGCATTGATATATTTCCACGAACTAGGAACTTTTGGAAGTGTAGATGACGATGCATTACCTTTAGACGCCTTTAAGAAATTGCCAATGTGGATTGCTCCACCGTTCTCTCCAATTTTCCATGTTAATACGGCAACTAAGTATGTGCTACCATCAATAACTGTGTAGACTCCAGATCCACTTTGCCCCCCTAGAGGAGGGGGTGTAAAGAGAACGCGATTGTTGGATGCATCAGAAAGAGCGTGACCCTCCCAAAGCTGTAGCCATCGAGCTTGTGGGCACCCCGCCGAGGCAATGTAGTCATTCCTACGAATTGCGTGGTCCTCTGGTGCTATAGGCGCTATTCGAGGTGGATATCTCCCAAAGTGATTCTTGCTGATTTTTATAATAGCAAAGTCGTTGACTGTTCTATCACTGTGTGATTTCCATGTGACCTGTCCGGGTAGGCGTTCCGTTTTTCGTCCATACCTGAAGAATTCGCAAGTGGCACTTTTATTGCTTCCAACAACATGAGCATTGGTTAAGACATAGATGTACTGGTCGTCTTGAGATATTGCTGTTCCACTTCCTGCCGCCCCGCTAACACGAACCCTACAAGAAGCTTCACCAATTTGATTAAGTGTTAGAAAATTTGCCTGCACAGTCGATGAGACTGCTATAAGCATTACGACGGAAAGAATCATAGATCTCATTTTATTACCTACTGTTTTTCTTCAAGGGTTAAATCATTATTCTGCATAAATCGCTCGATAATGTCCTCTATAGCACATACGTGCTTCCAGTACTGTTCTGATCCATGACTCCTTTCTTTATCCTTCTGTCCATCCTGATAAAAAATATCAGTAATCTCTGTAGCAACAAAGTGATATTTCATTTTAATGTGGAAACCGTAGCTACAATAGACCTAGTATTATAGCCCTGTTTATGCATGGCATCCACAACAGTTTCTATATCACTCTGTGAGAAGGGGGTTTCGTGCTCTTGAGCTTTTTCAGAGAACTTTTTAGGCCCATCAATAGCAACGCCCTGACGAATAGCCTTTTTTTTGGCACCCGGACCAGTGTAGCATTTACCCTGATCTCCATACTGGTAGCCAGATTTTCCGTCAACCGTACATGTTTTAAGAGGCATATTTCGATCTCCTATTTGATTAAGCACCTACCTCATCCCATACATTATACACCAGAATGCTTAATGCTGTCGTATCTGGCTAGCTTTTAGGCACATTAATATTAAATTCAGCTAATATTTCATCTGTAAAATTACGCCAAAAATCCCTGTGGTTTATCCATTTAGCCGCACTTTCCAAAAGTTTGCTGGATGCGTACACTTTATTGTCGCCTAGACCATATTTTAGTGAGATATTATTATTGTCGCAAAATTCTACTTCTGGCACGGAGGATGCGCTCGGACTTCTATCTCCTCCATTACAAAAGAATATCGAGCTGCCGTCAGGGGCGGCCATCATAATCTTATTTAAGGTTTCTACCACACTTGGAGACTTGTCAATAGCAATATAAGCCTCATCAACCCCTTTTATATTCTGGACTATGATTCTTCTAGTTTTCTCGTCAAGAAATGGAACTGAATTTTTGAGCTTAACTTGGTAGTCATTATTAACAATGGCAATTAGAGTGCAGTCAGGCCATTGAGATTTTACGTCTCTAATCAAGCTGACATGACCCGGATGAATAGGATTAAAATAACCTGACACTATACAAATAGCCATCAGTCCCCCTTAATAATTCTATAAGAGTCTTCGTCAAAGTGGGTAGTTGAAAATTCAAACACATGACTATCTAATAAAGCGATTAATTGATGTCGCAAACCTATAGGGATATGAAAAGTATCTCCCGGCTCTAGAACAGTTGTGGTTGTTGCAGTAGATTCTATATCGTCCATAAATCCATATTTTAATTCAAGCTTACCGTCATGAACATAGAACGTTTCATCTTTAAGTTTATGATAATGCCAACTTAATCGCTTACCTTTTTTAAGAAATAAGACTTTCCCGCAATAATCTGGCTTATTGACGAGCCAATCTTCGTAGCCCCATCCCTTTGACACATAGTGTCTATTGAAATTCTTAAGATCTAGGACTAAGTCTTTACTAGCGCTCACTATTTCTTTATCTTTCATCTTATACACCACCCTTAACTATATTTCAATCTCTGAAATACCACCATCTCTTAGTATAGAATGAGCTGACGCTGTTTCCATACCGTCTGGTTTTGTATCATTAATTAATATTCTAGGCCCATTGGAAAGGCCCATTATTAGCTGGTCAAAAAAGACACCGTGACCCAGCAACTGGGCCTCTGTTATACGCCTAGTTCCTTCTGCTCTAGCAGTGGTGAGTACTATATAATGGCCGTCTTTCCTCCATTGCAAGAACTGCTCTACAACGCCATCTAAAACGACAGGCTCCTCTGTGATCATCCTGTGCAGGTTTCCCTTGTGCTTAAAAAGGGTTCCATCAATATCTAAAAAGATAGTCTTTTGTTTATTATTCATTTATAATTACTGATCCTTGCGTATCTATATTAAAGTCTATGTATCTCTTGCGATACTTTTTCTTAAAATCTCTTTTGTCTACGTCTTTTCCTAGAACTCCAAAGATAAAACCCGACCCTCCAGACCCAAGTAGTTTACCCCCAATCAGCCCATGTCCCAGCAGGTTTTCATACATCTCATTAATGTGACTTGTTGATATCAGTGGAGATATTTTCTTCTTGAGAGACCAAGACTCATGTAGTAGATTGGCTATGTTGTTAATATCCTTGTTTAAGAATTCATCATATCCCTGCTTAGCTATTTGATGGATCTGTTTTTTGTACGTATCTGCTTTTTTTTGATCATGGGATTGAGCTATTGCAAATGACTTTCTAGAGCGACCGCTATATATTAGAACACATCTATCTAAAAATTCTTGCATAAAGTCATTACTTATCGGCAACGGCTTGACTTCAAATGTTCCATCTATGTCTATATGAATAGAATTTGCTCCACCATAAGCAGCCCATATTTGATCCTGAATACCACCCTTTTCTCCTAATAGCTTTCTTTCAACATATATAGCCTCATCAGCTAAGCATTTACTATTGCAGAAATTACCCTTGAGAGCATAAAGACCTTGGAGTAACCCAACTATGTATGAAGATGAAGAGCCTATCCCTGTCTGAGCTGGCAGATCGCATAGGTGAGAAATTTCTACACCATACTTTATTTTCATATGCTCTAGACAGCCCCGAACACCATTGTGCATGATTTGGGAATTATCATTAACAGTTTCCGTTTTAGAATAGACAACCCTAGTCTTTATGTCTAGGATCGCAGGAGTCTTTCTTACGGATATGTATGAATACTTATCTATAGCAAACCCTACTAAAAGGGAACCATGTTGCTCATAGTAAGATTCGTAGTCTGTGGAACCACCGAATAGTGATATTCTATGCGGAGTTCTGGTGATAATAATCATTATTTATTCTTTGTAAAAACATTGAATAGCCCTTCGATACATTTTGATACCAGTCCTTGCTTGAATTTTTATCAACATAGTCTGTAATATACTTAAAACATTTGAAGTGAATGTTGCGTAGCTGGCACACCTTGGCAATTGCATAGGCTTCCATATCAACAACATCACAATCATCTAATGGAGAAGTAACAAAGTTGTCTCCAGTAGAAATAGTTAGCATGTTTGGGTTGTCGGCTGACCCTTCATTTGATATTGGATTATTACTGAACTCTTCAAACTTAGAAGAATCATCTCTATCTAAAAAAGTTCCGCATTCCACCAAGCCTGATATATTTCTATCGCAGGCACCAGCAGTTCCAAAGTTAACAATTATACTGGGGTTGATAGATCTAGCTAAGGTTAATGACTGGATAGTGGCGTTAACTTTTCCTACTCCAGTGTAATGGGTTATGTCTTTATATGGGTTGTGTTCAGGGGGCAACTCTTCCTTTAGAGCGCAAAGAATTAGTAGTTTTTGCATTTATACTCGTCCAATGGGTTCCAGATATTATAAAACTTAACCATCTCATCAATCCCATAGCTGAGTGTGTAAATCGGTTCGTACCCTAAGTCATATAGTTTTTGACTACTAACCACATAGTCTCTCTTATCGGGATCGGTACGAGACTTATCCTCTGAGAATGACACCCCTGTCCTGTCGCATATCTTTTCAACCAATTCCAGCTTAGTAGTATTGATTTTATCGTTACCTATATTGTATACATTTCCATGCATAACATCTCTATTATTAATAGCAAATAAAAATGCATTGCATATATCTCTTACATGAATATAATTGCGTCTGAAGTGTCCATCAAACACAGTCAGGTGATCATGGTCAAGGGCAAATTTTACTAGATTATTAACAAGTAGGTCTGTGCGCGGTCGATATGAACACCCAAAAACAGTAGCGAGCCTGAATGCTATAGATTTTTCATATCGTTGCAGTAAGATCTTTTCTGCATCATCTTTAGTTTTGGCATATAAGGATATTGGATTGGTTGGCGTATCTTCAGTACAAAGCTGATCTGAAGCTGTAGTTCCATAGCCAGAGTTGGTGTTGGGATAAATGACGGTTTCATTAAGTAGTTTAGAAACTAGAGTCTCCATCCATTCATAGTTTACCCGCACGGTTTCTTCTGGATATTTATTGCAAAGAGGCGCTCCAACTAACGCAGCTAGTGGAATGATGAAGTCTGAGCCCTTTATGGCACCACTTAGATTATCGCTCCAGTCTGTAATGTCTTCATTAAAAAAATGAATATTACTATTCCTGCAAAAAACATTAGAAACAAGCGTTCCTTGATTATAGTATAAATTATCAAAGGCATAGATTTCACAGTCCAACTTGCGTGCTAGTAACTCGCACAGACTACTACCTATATATCCGGCAGCTCCCGTGATAGTTATTTTCATCTCCGACATAAAGACAGTCCTTCCTTTAATGCAGTAGATATTCGATCAAGATCATTGTCTGTTAAGTATTGATGGCACCCAATATGAACTCCGTTATCTCCCACCCATTCTGACTGTGGAAAATCACCTAGCTTATATCCCATATCTGCGAATGATTTGTGCTGTGTTGGGATACAGCCAAAATTTCTTTTGTGGTGAATATTGTATTTGTCTAAAGTATCCTTCATAAGATTAACTACGTTAGGCTTTTTACACGTAATACTAAAACCATGAGGGCAATTAATATTCTGACCATCCTGCTCTGAAAACCAAGCAATATCTTCAAATCCGCTACAAGCCCCTCTCATTATCTCTATAGATCTATGTCTAGTATAAAACGTTTTCCAAAACACACCTATTGCTTCGAGTCCTATGGAAGCTTCTAAGTCATTCATCTTAGAATTAAACCCTGTTCTTTGATGATCAAAGTATATGGAGTTAAATGGTCTCCCATGAGATCTGGTAGAAGCAAGTATATCTCCTATCTCATCACTATTGGTAGACACCATTCCCCCTTCACCACAACAGACTAAGTGTGCAATATAAAAGCTATATACAGACATGTCTCCCCACTGACCAACAAACTCATGATTAACGCCATCGTGATACGATGCCCCGTGTGCTTCACACGCATCCTCTATAACGATTAGATCATGCTCTTTCGCAATAGAACAAATTGTTGGCATTTCACACATACGACCCATCGTATGGACTGGCATAATAGCTACAGTTTTACTAGTAATAGCATCTCTAATTTTAGACTCATCTATATTCAATGTTTCTCTTGTGATATCTATAAACCTTGGAACAAAACCAGCAGCACGCACAGCATTAGAAGTAGCAATAAACGATAGAGCCGGAACAATAATCTCATCTCCTCTTTTGGCTCCCTTTAGATCATAAAGAGCAAGACATGCATTAATACAACCATCTGTTCCAGAACTCATAGCAACACTACGCCTATAACCAAATAGCTTGCTCCACTCTGATTCTAATCGTCTAACCTTTGGACCTCCTGATGCCCAGTTTGTATCACAAACATCCATAAGGTGTTGTCTAGCTATGTCACCAATACGTAATTCGCCAAATTCAATTCTTTCCATAGTACTCCTCTTACCCTATATTGTAGATCTGTCTTGCTATTTCATAGTTTATTTTTGCATGGTAAGGCTTTTTTTGATTTATAAAACCCAGCTCTATATAGGCACGCTGGTCTAGAATGGGACGCTCTCCCATTATAGCTTCTTTCTCTTCATCAGTTACTGTTACCCTGTCTGTATGCCAAGAATGATCTTCTATTATGATTTCAGAAGTTAAATCTATTTGAGATGGAATAGGCGTGTTTTTAAAAATATTATCAACATATTGATCCCCTCCCTCTAACTGTATTTCGTCGGGAACAATACCTCCTATTGTCTCTACCGCACTCTTACTGAGTATTACCCATTGACAAAAATCATTTTTTGTTTTATCCTGTGCTTCTTCTATAGCTTTAGCCTTATCCATATCACCTGCATACCACTTATTACTAGTAATAGCACTCGACGGTCTCATTTCTGGCTTTGCAGCAGCTGAGTCATCATCAACCAAAAACTGAACCACGTCGTGCCTGTGTTTAGTCTTGTATTGTTCAAAAGCATCAAGCAATATCTGATCGAAGTTCTTAGTTTGTATTATACAATCATTTGTCAATCCAAATATTATATCACCCTTGGCTTTTTTAGCCAAAGGGTTCCAGTAGTCTCTATGAAGGTTTCTGGTCTTATAGCCTTCTGGATTTTTACAAAAACACACTTCTCCAACATTAATATTTATTCCCAATGAGGTATAAAAATTTTTATATTCATCTAGTAAATCATGCGTCTCTGTATCCTTAGAAAATGATTTGCAGTCCAAAACAATAAGATGCTCTATTTGCTTTGGATTGGCAGCATTTTCCCATATACTATTAAAAGCTTTCTGGGTAAGTTCTGGAATTCCCTTTACAGCTGAGATAATTGACAACATTAAATTTTCCTTAAACTATTTGGGATTGGATCTTATTGATTATTTTATTTTTACAAGGAGGTATATTATCTAAATGCTTTGCAAATCCTGAAGATTTGTTTTCAAGACCAATACAGTTAATCATTGATGATGGGGCTTTCAACATCAGTTTATGGGCAATAGAGGATGCTATACCATCAACATAGTCATCGTCTGTAACTAGCCCTTTACCGCAATAATTTAATGCTTTAATTGCATTAGCGCTAACGGTTAATGGTTTAATTATTCTTTGGTGATAGACAGAGACCTTAATACCTCTCTTGTAAAGTTCCTTGGATGCTTCTACTGCTGAGAACCTAGTAATAGAAATTGGAAATAACACAAAGTCTGGTTTATCATATTCTATATCTAGTAGCTCTTCTGTATTACCAAACGCTCCTCTGTGCTCTGATATATAATATACATCATCGTCATTCATAAAGTCTCGATAGCACTGCTTATATTCGAGTGGAGTCATAGGTGAGTATATTTTAATTCCCGGCATACGATAATATAATGAATGGTGTGAGCTTCCAGCAACCGGTCCTATTGATCCCTCCATTGCGATTCCACGCACGAACATTGGGCATGGAATACCCCACATCTCCTTACTCTTACACGCATAGTTGAGTATACTAATACAATTATACCAGTTAAATCCCTGATATCGAATGATATACATCGGTCTTTTTTGCATTAAAGCTGCCCCAACCACAAAGCCTCCCCCTGCAACATCTGCCATAGGAAGTTCTACCATACCATCTTCTTCATATCGCTCAGGTAGGGTTCCACCGACCCATCCAACAGCAGTAAGGCACTGCCCCAGAGCTATACCACCTTGATCTAAGTGATCAGCGACTATACTTTTTATTTGGTCTCTAAGCGCGATTCCCATAACGTCCTCAAGTACTCCACTTCTGATTTTATATTCGTTAGTGCTAGGCGATCTGGTACTACTCCATCTGTTCCTGCTCCAGCGTGCCAAAACTTTCTATTTGTTTTAATATTTAAAAGCATAGGTGTTTGAAATAATTTTCCATCGCATGCTTTTATAATTTCATTTGGATCGTCTTCAAGACATGCGCTATCCAGATTCATTGCAGAAGCAACATCAAAAATTTCCCAATTCCTACGTGTAGACTTTTCTGTTAGGATAGAAAGATTATTATCTTCTATTACAAAAAGTATAGGTAGGTTTTTAGTAGCCGCCCATCCATATGATGCTAAAGCATAATCTTCTTCCCCTGCCGCATCCCCTAGAAAAATAATGGTAGGCTTCTGAGAAGCGAAGCAAGCACCTACGCCGATGGGCGCGTTACTTCCCATTAACCCATCGTGTCCATACATTCCAATCTCTGGACAGTGTATAGATGCAGAGCCGCCCATACCTCCAGCACATCCAGTTGGCTTGCTAAGTAACTCATCAATCAATTCTGTGATATTGCCACCAAAAGAAAGATATATAGAATGCCCCCTGTGTTGTGCAAAAATCATTGGCTGTATATTTAAATCTTCACACACACAGCTTAAGGTAGCAGCAATCATTTCCTGACCGGCAGATAAATATGTAGGGACATTGATATTCTTTTTTTCTATATTCTCATAGGCTAAGGTTTCAAATGCCCTGCATAGCCTAGCTTTCGTCATTATTCTATCTAACATATTGCTATATACTCTGTTGCTAGGAGTTTGAAGTTATCTAAAAGGGTGTTGAGTGTGGGGTAGTCTAGCACATCTCCTTGCTTGACAATCATTTTGCCATCGGTGTGGACCAGACCACCCTTGATAAATACAAAGAGTTCAGCTTTTGATATATCTTTTCTTTCATTGACGGTTTTGAAATAGAAATTCTTAGCATAACCCTGAGCATTTTCACTAAGGTCTAAATCCTTTACTTCTTCTTTGTTGTCTTCGTAGGGCTGAAATCTTCTTCCATAGTTATCATAAAGCCTGACTAGATCTTCTTTTTCTTTAGGAGATTCAATTTCCAATATAACAGCATCACCATTAATAGCTTTAGATGAATGAAACAGCCCCTTGCGTATCATGGTCTTTTGCAATTCTTGTCTGGTCTGTGATCCATTTAAAAAAGATACCTCCACCTCTCCAGATAGAACAATTAGACCGGTATCCTTCAGTGGATGACAGTGCATAGACGTAGACTCACCCTCGTTAATATGTAATATCCATATACCAACGTTGTCATTTTCATATGCTAAATATTCATAGCCCCAAGGCTTAACTACTTTCATCGTATACCTTAAATCCTTCTCTTAGCCACTCGCCCATAAAATCATAGTGTGGACATGAGATTAAGTTACCATCTACTACCACTCGATCACGAGAGTACGTTGCACCAGCATTGGCAATATCTGGCTCTATTGAATAATAGCCCGATGCTGTTCTCCCCCTTAGTGAGTCTGCTGTAATTAAAAGCTGTGCTCCATTACAGATACAGAAAGTCATCTTGTCAGCAGCCATCCACTTTCTTGTAAACTCAACAGCGTTTTCTTCCAATCGCAACTTCTCCAAAGCCTTAACGCCACCGGGGATCACTAACAAATCATAATCGTCAGTAGAGTCAGTGTCTAGATCCTCAATTAAAATATCGCATACAATATGTGCTCCTAAGATGCCAAAGATGCGACCTAAATTTGGACCACCGGCGAGCGTTACATCAAAACCCTCCTGCTTAAGAGCGTAGTACGGATAGATAACTTCATGGTCTTGAAATTTTTCCCATGTTAAAATTAATGCCCTCTTGCTCATTTTGCATTCCTTATATTTTTACTAATTGGTTGTATGATATATGATTTATACTATGTCTGTAAACTAACTCAAAATATACTTGAGAGTCGTATTCTCTAAGACTCATGGTCTCTTCATCCCTATCATCTAAAGAAAAGTTAGCTTCAGTATGTGGCATAAAAGTAGGGCTTTCATATTTTGAAGCAATGTAATATGATAGCCAATTGTCTGCACCTACATGTTTAAAACTTTCATTAAAAATAACTCCGTCTAATAAGCTATCTACTGTTTCTCTTTTTCCGGCTGGAAAAGACATTATACCTGCTGACATATCTCTATTGATAGAGTCGGTATGATGAGGATGAGATTTGGGCCATTCCGTCATCCTCTGCTTTAATGCTCTGGGAACGCCTACATTATGACGAGTAGGATAGCCTGTCGAACACATCTTATA
>VTLG01012700.1_pt1 | contig 92237 bp, 122 predicted proteins | sample 4694571 | NCBI WGS metagenome assembly VTLG01 (sample SAMN12604809, study PRJNA352737) | marine metagenome | biome: ENVO:00000447; feature: ENVO:00000209|ENVO:00000569|ENVO:01000036; material: ENVO:00002151; isolation source: viral sequences binned using virsorter ...
AAGAAAAACGTGAAGCACAAAAAGTTGTAGGTGGCAGTTCAAAAGGTAAAGGGTTGAGCAAAATTCCTACAAAAGGCCTTCTTGGTAGATTTATGGATTTTATTTTGACTGGTGCTTTAGGAACTGCGGGCAAAGGAATTTTTAAATCAATGTGGAGTGGAGTAAAATTTGGTGGTGGTTTTTTCAAAGGTCTTGCCGGTTTAATGGGTGGTCTTATTCTTGCACCAACAATATGGGACTCTCTTACAAAAGGTTTTGAAAGTTATGAAAAAGACGGAGACATAGCAGATGCAATAGATAAATCCATTTCTTATTTTTTTGATAAAGCAGGGTTTTTTGGTGCAGTCGGTGCAGGTGCTATTGCTGGTTTAACGTTTGGAGGACCTAAAGGTGCTATTGCTGGAGCATTAGTGTTTGGTGCTTTATCTGGAGTTAAATCTATTTTAGGTGAAGAAAAAACTCTTGGAGATTTTTTTACTGGTAATGTTGGAGTATTTGAAGGTGGTTTAGCAGGAGCAGGAATTGGAGCAATAGCAGGCTTTACTTATGGTGCTAGATTTGGATTAAAAGGTGCCGTAACAGGATTATTAATTGGCGCAGGACTAGGTGGAGTGGCAGGAGTATTAGGTTCAAAAGATGTAAAAATTAATCCACTGTCGATTTTTACTGCGGTATTAGGTGGATTTGGTGGAGCACTGCTAGGTATGAAAATAGGTGCTATGCTAGGTCTAGTTGGGGCGGCAGGAAATCCAGTAGGAATGATAGCAGGTGCATTGTTAGGCGCCGCCATTGGTTTAGCACTCGGTTCATTAATGACGGATGAATCAAAACAAGAGGCGGCACTTAAAAAGATGGGTAAATCAGGAAAAGAATTAATGGAACTGGAGAACATAGCACCAGAAGATAGGACGGAGCAACAAAAATCAAGAATTAATGCATTAAGAAAAGAGATGGATGTCTCCTATGCTGAAGTAGGTGGAGAAGAAAACGCACTGGCTAGAGCCCATACTAAAGTATTAGCAGAAGAAGGTAGATTATCAGCAGGGGAAGAACAGCCTCTTCAACAATACTTTTCAATGAAAACTCACAAAAAATTATTGGATGATTTCAACAGTATATTTGGAACAAATGCTAAAAAACTAGGAGATTTATTTGCTACAGAACAAAGCAACGCCATAGATATGCCATTAATAGCGAAACGAGATTTAAAAGTACAATCTGGTCCTAATAAATTTGAGACAATAAAGGCAGGAGACTCTTTAGATAGTTTTGCTCATATCTCTCAAGTAATGACACAAAACGGAGAAATGCGTAATTTAGGTGTTATGTTACAAAAGACTATTGGAAATCTTGCTTCAGTTTTTACCGATGGATTAGTAATGGGAGATGATATATCAGACCTTAAAGTTAGACAAGGATATTTAGATTTAGAAAGTCTGGCGAGAGGATATGGAGCATTTACTAGACCACAATTAATTCAGGTTGGCGACCAACCAAAAAGTCAAGGTCAAGAATTAGTATTTACAGAGAAAAAATTCAATCAAATTATCAGTGATATTATTGATAATAACAGATTGAAACAGGAAAGAGATGCTATGATGGCAATGATACCTGCGATGACATCACAAGGGGGTGGAGGAACATCTATGCCAGTCATCAATAACTCATACTCATATCAAAACACGGAAAACACCGTGAGAGAAATGCCTACCACCAGTTCTCTAAACATGATGACGGCACTGGCATAGATGTTTTTATAGATTACTCGTTGGCTAGTTTAGCAAAGTACGACATCTCTTCGTCTTCTTCACCAGTTGTTTCACCAGCATAATCTTCAGCCGTAGTTGGCTTCTCAGTTGGTGTAGTAGATGGCTCAGCAGTTTTATACATTTGAGTCACCTTTGGTGAATCAAGACCAAGAACAGTATTAAGTCGTTCTTGAAGTTCGTCAAAGGTTTTAAAGTTTGAATCATCTGAAAATTCACTCAACTTATATTGAGTCTTCCAGATTCTTTCAAGTTCAGCCTCATCTTCTACAAGTTGTGCAGGTTTCTCAAACTCACTCTTATCATAATTCTGATAACCTTCAACTTTACGAATCTTCAACTTGAAGTTTGCACCTTCCCAGAAATCGAATGGATTCACTGGAGTTTCATCTTCAAACTCTGGGTTCATCAAGTCGTTGATCTTATCAAAGATTTTCTTACCATACTTGTAGAGAAAAACTTTACCTTCGTTTTGAGGGTTCTTTGGATCACTCACAACATAGATGTTAGAGAAGTATGTCAATCTTCTCTTTTGCTTACGAGCAATTTCTTTGTTGGCTTCAATACCAGAGTTCCAAAGAGTTCGATTGTACTCTGAAACAGGATCTTTCTTACCGATTGTAGTCAAAGAGTTTTCAATATACCATTGTCCTGTAGGACCTTGAAAACCATGATTGAATACTCTCGCCCAAGGAACATCTTCACCGTCACATGGAGGAAGGAAACGAATAACGGCATAACCATTACCAGACTTATCGACTTCTGCTTTCCAGATTCGATCATCTGTATAGTTCTTTGTTTCTGTTTCGGGATTATTTACTTTGTTGATTTCATCATTCAATTTCTTCATGAAATCATTACGGGACTTTTTTAGATTTGCAAACGACATATTACTCCTTATTTCGTTATATTAAAGTATTAAGTTTAAAAGACACATTGTAACACATATATTACGATATGTCAAGTTTCTTTCGTAGTATTGTACGAAATTTCGTCTTATCCACCTCCAAGAATGGAGAATACTTTTGCACCTTTTTACGAAATTCTGGCCAGACTATTTTTTCTTTAATCTGTTTATTCCATCTAGGTACAAAATTAACAACATCATTAATAATTATAAAAGTCTCAATCATAATATATTTAGCAAGACACATTTTTAACAAAATGGGATGCTGACCACTTTCGACTTTAAATAGATCATCAAATTGATGCTCATTCAAAAGTTTATCAATATCATTTGAAAACATATATGATAAACTTTGAATTCTTTTTTGCCAATCTTTATAAGCAATATCGGCTTGTTCTGTTAATGTATCTGTCATCCAAAAAAATTCATTATCAACTAAGTTGGCAACAAAAAATTTTGTTATCTCTTCATCATTATAAGTTTTTGCAAGTTTTGCGAAAAGAAAATTATCTTTTCTTTTAGAGAATGTCATTTTTGAAGTACGAATATTCATACTATCATATTTGAAATAGTCATACGATGGTGACGTAAAATGTCTTTTTATCGCAAGATATTCTTTGTAACATTCATAAGGTTCCACTTTAATCATAATCCAGGTATGCGAGTTGGTTTTGGAAGAAAATGTAGATTTTCTGCCTCTTCTCTTATTTTTTGTTTTAAGGATCCTTGTACAAGTTTTCCAATAGTTTCAATTTCTATTTTGTGTTCTTCACAATAGTATTGAATAGCGTCCATATAAGTCATATTTTTTGATCTTTTGATATGTTCTATTGCTATTGTAAAATCTTGAGGAGATAATATTTTAAGCATTTAATTTCTTTATGATTTTATCGATTGATTTTTTAACCATATCTGGCGTAATACTCTTTGTACATACAAAGTCATTATTGTCAGGACACCAGTCCCATTTACCAGGGTCAAAAGTGTGTCGATTATAACAACTATTACATACATCTTTATTGTGAATTCTTTCACAATCAATTTGAAATTCTGAATAAGGTTCGCTAAAACCTGATATAAGAACTACATGTTTATTCAAGGACCATGCAAGCCATGATAGTCCAGAACCAAGACCCATAAAAAATTCACAACCATTTATTGTAGCAATAGTTTGATCAAGTGTTCTTTCGTGTCTATGAATAACTCCTTCTGGTGATTGATTCATGAAGTCACCTGCACCAAAAGTACCATGTTTATCGACACAAACAACATCAAAGTTTTTTTCTTTTAAGTATTTAACTATCTCATTCCAACCTCCTTCGTAATTCCAATATTTTGCTTGTGCAGTAGATTGCATCCCAATACAAACGTATGGATTTTGTAATTCTGCTTCAAGTTCATTTACACTTATTTTAGCACGTTCTTCCCTATAGTCAAGACCTAGAATAGAAGATGAGACTTTTTGTAAAGGAACTTTCATAGTATCGACAGGACATGCATCAGGATCTGCCTTTAACCAACCAACCCAATAATGATAATCAAAAGGTTTTTCGGCTAATGTTTTATTATGATCATCTAAAAATGTAATATTAGGATATTGTTCTCTAAATAAATGATTGAAGAATGTAAAACAATAGACCTTGCAATTATGCTTTTGTTGAAATTGATTCACTGAACCAATCCACGCTAGATTATCACCTAAAGCACCTGAATCAAAATACACATATACTGATTCTTTTGATAAATCCATTAGATGCTCAAATACAATTGTGCCAGTCTTTTTTTCTGCAACCTCTATTTTCCAATTTACAAAATATTTTATGTTTGAACCTGCCCAACAATTATTAGTAATTGTATTTCTATAGATTACACTACCAGTATCTTGATTGTAAAATGTTATATCATATTCTTTATTGTTCGGCCCCAATATTTCAATAATTGGATTAGGTTCAAATTTTAAATTTATTTCATTTGTTTCAATAACAGGTTCTTTTATTTTAAAATCAGTCTCAGAATATGCATATACCAGACGATCTTTCATAGTATTTTGCCAATTATTTTTAAGATCTCTGGCCTCATAATAATATTGCTCTAATGTTTTAAAGATGTTTATCCAATCTCTTTCAACCGCAAATGCTCTTGCTTTTTTAGAATAATCATCATAATCGTTAATGATATTTCTTATACCATCGACAATCGTATCAACTTCTCTTGTACATTGTACCATACCAGAAATTTCTACCTCATCTTGCATAGTACCCACGCACGGCAAACCACATGCCATCGCTTCCAAAACTGCTAGACAAGGTTGTCCAGTTTCTATCGTTGATGGATGAATAATTATACTATGTTCGTTGAGAACTGACCTCAATTCATGTTTATCAATGTTTCCTGTTTGATGTATTTCAATATTATTTTTTGCATTATTTAAAACGGCATTAAAAATTTTATTATAATTGTCATGAATGCTATCAGGTCCTACAATCGTAATTGGCAAACCCAATTTATCTGCCGCCTGAATTGCTAAATGAAAGCCTTTTCTGTCATCACCTCCACCTACGCATACTAATCTTGTTTCTTTCTTCTGATTTGTTGGAAAGAAAAAATTTGAATCAACACCATGATCTAATTTTCGCAATTTTTCACCGTGTTCGTAATAAGGAATTAGATGATTACAAGGAATCATAGAAAATAATGAATTTTTTATTGACTCATCATTTACCTTATAATACCATGAGTCTTTTCCATTGATCCACGGATGAACATCATGAGTTGTAAAAATATACGGTATTCTTCTATCTCTTACAATATCGTTAAAACCACCAGTATGAACGTGAAATATGTCATATTCTTCGATGTCTGCTTGAGTTATATCATCTAACCACTTTAAAGAAACATTATGACCATAATACTCAGCCATTCTTATGTAATGATATATAACTTCTTCTAGCCCACCGTATTTTTTTGGTGGTATGTCAAGACCACATCCTACATGAACTTGCATTATTTTTAGATTATCAGAAGTTGTTTTTACTCTTTCTACATGTGTTTTTTCAAAAGGTTGTTGTTCTACTTCTATTTTTGGCTCATGAAATTTTTTGAGAGATACAATATGATATCGATTCTGTTGTTCAAAAAAATTAAAAAAATATCCCATCTGCACAACTTTATCTTGAATTGATGCAATATTATCTTCGTTTGTTCTTAAATTAAAATGAAGATTTTTATTTTCTGAAAACAAAATCAATTCATAATTTTGCGATCCGCTACGTTGTATTCTTTCTAAAAGTTTTTCAATTTCAAGAGATGTTGTGTCTAATTGAATTTTTACAAAATAATATTCTATAACTTGATCAAACTTGTCGAAATTAATATCATGATCAAAAAATAATCTATAAATTTTATCTTGTTGTTCTACAGTATATTGAAAGTTGATGAAAGATACGTTTTGAGGTGTTGTGGCCCAATTAAGTGATGTATTATAAGTTGATTCTGCTAACTCATAAACATCATCAAAGTATTTTAAATTTCTTGGTTGTTCAAGAACAAAGTGTGTTCTACGTTCTTTCGCATCAATTGCTAATTGTGCTTCACCTCTTTGATTCCATCGTGTAAAATTTTCAGATGCACCATGCTCTCTTGCTAGATATAGTGTTCTCGGAATACTCAACCATTTGCCTCGTTCTTCAAGCATCAATAACCACTGTCCATCATTTGAAGAACACGCATCACCGTCTTGATGCTCTGGAAAATCTAATCCAGGTAAATTTCTAAAGATTCTTAAATAACCAAATATGCCACTTCTACAATGCCATAGTTTTTGAAATCCTTCTAGAAATGAATCATTGTCGTTTGAAATATAAACATTGTCTTTGTAATTTTCAAAAGTTTTTTCTGGACCTTCTGGTAATATTTCTGAATATTTGTTAGCATTAAAATGCATCAAGACAACTTCAGGAAACATTTGAAAATAATAATTTATTTTTTCAAAACAGTTTGGTAGCAATTTATCATCAGCATCTAAATGACAAACAATATCTCCGCTTGCAAACTTTTGTGGATTCCACCACATTTGTTTTTTGTGATTTGGATAAGCAACTTTAATTCTTGGATCTTTATTTTGAAGATCTAAAAGTTTTTGAAGTGTATTGTCATCTGAAAAATCATCACCAACGACCCATTCCCAGTTGTCATAATTTTGATTGATAACACTATCTGCTAACTCATCAATAAATCTTTCTGCATTGAAGCACGATGTTACAAGAGAAAGTTTGAGACCTTTGCTCTTAGGCTCGTATTTAGAACGTACAATATTATACTTTTTTTCGACAACAATTTGATTTTTAACTTCGTCAAATTCCCATGCTACAGGCTCAACCCACTGTCCTGCAGTAGATGCTGATCTCTCATAAAACCAATCATAATTATAACTGTATATTTTAGGAAATTTTTCATCACTAAATTTGTCACGCAATCTTTCAGTGCCAGCATATTCATTATCTCTAAAACCTTCATTCTCAATTGACAAATCTAACAATAATTCTCTATTCCAAATCGTAGGCTGATGAGAAATCAACCAATCGTTATCTCTTTTCCACTGAAGAAGTTTTCGATCATGAATAATTAAATCAGTTTCATGTTTAGGAATAACATCTTCACCACGTTTTACTCTATGCAATTTCATTGCACCAACATCATACGCATAACAAAATTTTGCAAGATCTGCAAATACCTCTTTATCAACCTTAAATTTAGGCCATTGATCTTCTTGTAGATAAAGAATATATTTTGTATCTACACTTTTGAGCATATGAATTAATCTATTACTCCAACCCTCATCTATCTGTTTAGGTCCGCCATACGTAGGCAACCAGTCACGTTTTTCTGTACCCCAATATTTTTTGCTCTTACCTGTTTTAATTTGTTTAATTCTATCGTCTTTGTAAGGAAAATCTACTTCTTCATTGCAGAAATATATTTGCCAGTCAAGATCCCATGCCCAAAAACGATTGAACATAACATACCATCCTTCCCAAAAATGAGAATATGAATCGCATGTTTGTACTAATACACTTACTTTATCTTTATGGTATGTCATGCCAAGAATTACATCCTATAATAAATTGTTTTGTATCGGGGTTTGAAAAATCATATTCTTTAAAGAATTCATCGTTTATCAAAATTCTAAAGTGTTTTAACATATCTTCAGCAAAAAAATCAGTTCGATAGGCCCAATCTGCTAGTGGAAAATCACTGTAATAATTGCCATTAATCTCTAAAGTAACTTTTATTATTCCCTTTGGACTCATAGCAAAAAATTTGTAACCTTTCAACTCTTCCATATATGCCAAACAAATCCATGGCATATCATGATCTGTGTAAATTTTTTGTTTTTCAAATCCTATTCTTTTCGTTGTTTCTTCTAAATTTTTGATTGTGATATCTGATTCATTATTTCCTTCTCTGTCATTAACAAATGATATACCCATTACATAACCTAATAATTCTTCACCAATTTGCATACCTTCATTTTTCATTTTTTCAATAAGTTGATCATCATTAAACATTGACAGTCTCCTGTGTAAATAATCAACTTTGCACGACATGATCAAAGTCATAATTTGCCAATGTCTAAATTTAAACCCTCCTTTTTGATTACCGTCAGGTATGCACATGTTTTGTTTTTCACGTTCATACAAAACTGCTTGCTGACCATTGTTTATTATCAAACTATTTTCAACCAATTCGTCATCTGTAGGTAAGAAACCATCATAATCAAAAAGATGAATGATGTTCTTATTTAACAATTTTGCATATGAGACACCTGCAAGTAACAACCTATAAACTGCTAGTATCGTGCTATTTTTAAAAAACTCTCTGCTTGAAATATTGAATCTTGGTGTATAGTGTGTGATGTAGCCTTTGAGACCTATATCATTTATTAGTGTATTGTCTTTATCATAAATTGCATAATCACATAATTGTTGTGTATCTTTATCTAAAGGTAAATGGCTTGCGACAATAACATCATAACCAAAATCTTTAAACTGTTTGATGAATTTATGACAAATTTCTTTTCTTTCATTAGTAGAAAGATATGCATGAAGTAAAACAATTTCATCAGATTTCATATGTTATATCACCCTCTTTTAATAACGTAGTGCCATCCTTGTGTGTTTTATCCAGATATGAATCTCCAGAGCATTGTATTGAAATAGGCTCTTTAGTTATTGCACATTTTTTATCAGGAAATACGAATGTGTTAAGCCAAAGATCATATGTGTCCCAACCAGTATTCTCAAACTTTTCAATGAAATACGACTTTTTAGTTGTCGGTACGAGATAACAATGTGCTTCAGACATTCTATCTGTTATGCCAAAGAATTCATGCTCTTCATAATGCCAATCAGGAATTCGTTTGCCAAATGACATGTAATTCAAATCATTATACATCAATTCATCGTAACTGTCAATAATTATTTTAAATATTTCTTCAGGCGGTTTAATAAAAATTGCATCACATTCGCAAAAAAGCACGGCATCAAAATCATCAATCATATGATTTTCAAACACTTTTCTGTGTGCTACATAATTACCATAATGAGCACCTGTTAATTTGTAATCACCAGGTTCTAACTGCACTACATCTGGTCTTGCACAAGTATCAGCAGGGGGTAAATCGGTGTATCTTTCGTTCATCGATTGCTCATATACCCAACCAGAAACTTCAATTAATCGATGCATGTGTTTAATACTTTCGGTTTCTCTTGGGCCATTCGTATTGCATAACATATGTACGATTTTAATTTTAGGAAATCTTTTTGCCCATAATTGTCCAAGACCATTTTCATCAGGTTGAGAACTTTCAATATGCTTTCTTTCAACATCGAAACCAAGAGATATTAAACGTTTTTCAATATCTTTACTTCTTTTATAGTGGTGTTCTAACCCTTTGTCATTGTTAAATTGATGCAACTCTGCACTTATTTTTCTCACTTTATATTTAAGAAAATCATCAGATATCGTAGGAAAAATATCCCATTCGGCACCTTCACAATCCAATTTAATAGCATCTATTCTATCGATATTATTGTTCTTAATGAATTGATCAAAAGGAACTGTATTAACTTCTATAGTTTTTGTTTGTCCTAGTGACGTTGGATTTTCTTTTTGAGTATTATAACTTTCATAAAAAGAATTTGTGCTACTAGGACCGACCAATAAAAATTCTTTTCGTCCAATTTCTTTATCTAAGGCTAGATGATATTTCTTAACATTATCAAATTCTTTTAAATTTTTACATAATATCTTGAAATTTTCGTGTGACGGCTCAACAATATGAACTGTCTTGGCACCTTGATTCAATGCATACAGACTAAAGAATCCATAATGCCCTCCAACATCAAGAACTGTATCATTTTTTGAAATATTCATTTTACTATAAACTTTTGAAAGAAATACTTCATTCATAGAGAACCATGAAGAAGGATCATCTTCCGTACCTATCACATCTATTTCCTTATTCTGTACAACTACCGAAGCAATGTCTCTATCAAAATTATATTGTTTTTCAAAAAGTAAATGATGATTGTTTATTCTATTATGATTGACATCTCTTAAACTCGAAAAGAAATTTTCATTCGCATCAAAAATTTTTAAAATAAGACCATCAACAAATGATGGTAAGGCATTTGGCATAATAAACATATTTTGAGCCATCACCTTTGATCTCATAATACACAAGTTGTTTCTAGAATCATAAACACAAATCAGTTTGTTTTCTAATGCTGACCATGCTCTATCAGAAAAATTAATATTGATCTTAACAGGTTTTGACATATCTCCATCATATTCACACCAAGAATTTACATCTCCATCCTTTAGATCTAGAACGTGTTTTATTTTTAGAAAATTCAAATTATTTTGATCTGATAGATAGATCGCTTTTCTATCATATTTGTCAAGATAAGAATCAATTTTATGCATCAATATCGGTATGTTCCAACTGTATGCTTCTTTTAAAACTAATGGATTCGTTTCTTTATCACCATCATGACCTCTAGAGGTGAATAAAAATAAATCCATACATGAATAAAAATTTTCTGTATCTTTTCTTTCACCCCAAATGATGCAGTTTTGAGGTTTTGAATTCATTAAAGGTTCCCAATAACTTTGAAAATTTGGTGCTTGATTACCTACAAAATGAAACTGAATTTTTTCATTTTCTAATTGTCTCGCATATTCAAAAATCTCACCTTGATTTTTTCTTGCAGTAAAAAGACCTACATTCAAAACATGTTTAAATTCTGGATCAAGACCAAGTAATTTAAGACCTTCTTCACGAGGTTTTCTTTTAAAATTGTATTCAGGATATTCAATAACACATGAAGGAACATCAATTGATCTAAATTTTACAAGTTGATTATCACTACAGAACAAAAATTTGTCAGGAAAAAATCTTTTCTTTTTAGGATCAAAAGATGAATCATGCGATGTTTCAAAGATTTTATATTTGCGATTCGGATGATAAATCAGTTGTGTTAATTCTTCTGAAATATCAAACAGTTCTGGCATTTCTTCAAAATGTATTATATCAGGTCTGATATTTTTGATGTGTGTCATAAGTTCATACTTATCTTCTTGTAATGTAATGAGAGGATTTTTAAGTATGTCTATTATTTGATCTTTTTGTATTCTGAATATACCAAAATCTTGAAACTCAATGACATGAACATCATATTCATCTATTATTAGTTCTAGTTTTTTAAGTAAATATTGGGGAGCCCCACCTGTAGATAGGTGAGGTGTCACATAAAGAAGTTTTTGCATAATTTTATATATTTTGTGTTATTGGTTGTTTCTGTTCCCAGGCACAACCAGAAAAGCCCGTAGCAATTAAGCGGCTAAAGCCACTTGTGCTGAGGTATAATCGTTGTTATTTGCGATTATTATAACAGACATTTTTACATCTGTCAAGATGTGTCTCCTCTGCTCATTCACATACAGTCGAATTCCTAAACACCCCCTTATTCTTGACTTTTCTTTAAAATATGCTATCATAATATCATTTATAAATATTGGTGGAGGTGGTGGGAATTGAACCCACGTCCTGTCCTGCTATCTCTCAGAATCATTGACATAAATATTTATATAACACTTTTGGACACATTATGGCATATACTCCGGCAGAAGCAGATAGAATATTATTTAATTCAGCATCAGATGCAATTAAAAGAATGTCAGATTCGCAAATCGATGCAGTTTCGAAAAAATTACAAGAATATTATGCTTTAAAATTATATGAATCTAATTGGAGTGTTACTGGTGATAGTCCATCAACTGGTAATACTTTACCTGAAGTTACTTATGGTGGTGTCTATATGGCACAAAGCAATGAATATTCAGTATCAGGTTCTTCTACTGATGTTACTAATAGAGGTTCATTATCAGATACCGTTTGGAATTCACAGACAGTAAGTAATCCAAATGATGATGATCCAGTATCTCAACCAAATGCATTTGCTGGTGATGACGATGATTCTTTTGACTCAAGGAACTTTACGTCAAATCCTGCTTCAATGACATCAAGCACTCAGGCTACATACAATTGTTTTCAAAGAACTAACCCAGACTATCTTTCAGCCAGAACAACCCTTACTTCTGGTCTTTCTCCAGGTGATCTTAATAGATATTGGGGTTATGTCAAAGCAAATGCAACTACTGGTTTTGTACAAGCAGAAGCCGATGCACAAAAAGTCAGAGAAATAATTTTTACAAATGTGAATAGTAACATAAGAAGCACAAGTAATGATAGATGGGGATCTTATTTTTTGAGTTCTACTAATCCAAGCACAGGTGCAAGTGATAGTGGATGGTATTTTGTAGGTAAATTTGGTGGCGCTAATTCAACCACTTCAGGATATAATGAAGCATTTAGAGATCAAACAAGTGCCCATGCAAGCGTGACTTCTGTATTATTATATGGTGGTTCTGGTAATAATTCAACAAATATAACCTATTATCTTTTTCAAAAAATTCCACAAGGAAGTGATTTTTCAGGTGAAATTGCTCAACCACTTAGAAGTCATAGATTTAAAATAACAAAAGTATCAGGAACTGCACAAGATGACGAAGGTTCTCATGCAGGAGTAAATGATTATTTTGCATATGGTAATTATGATGGTGATATTGGTTCGTACTTCTATATCAAAGTTCAAGCAACGTCTGGTAATTATTACGCATCAAGCGATTTATCAAACCCATCAGATTCAAGTAGTTTTGACACAGGTACAACCTATAGTGCTAGTCATGATAACACAAATGGCACGTTATATCCATCAGGAAGTTCATCTAATGGTTTTGTACGTGTATTGATAAATCCTAGATTTGCAGGTAGTTATAGCACAAATACCGTTTATAAAGTTGAAAAGGTATCGATGTTGAGAGAAATAAGAATGCCTGACATTGAATATTATAGCAGATTATATACACAAGGCACGTATTTAGGTTTTGGAAGCACTATCACAGATTACAACAATCAATCTGCCTATAGAAACGATCTACAAAATTCTCTCTATTTAATACATTATCTTTACAAATATTATACCTTAGGGAGATATCATCCCATATATACTTTAGAAAGTACAACTGCAGGCACTGGGGAATTTAATCACGGATCGATTCATGACACTAAAAAGGGTACAAGCAGTGGCACAACTGTTGGACCTACATTAGATGGTAGTACATATTATATTGCAAGAGTACCCAGTGGGGGACTTGTAACACAATCATCAAGATATTTAAATTCAACATCCGATATTTAAGGAGAAATAAAATGGCACAAGATGAAGCCACTATTGACGATTTAAACAAAGCGTTAGAATTTGATTATGACACCTCAGTTATCGGATCAACATCAAAAGATAATTTTTATGCCGATCCGAATAATGACGAATTTATATGGCCAGAAGATTATGTTAGAATTAACACTGTAAGATGGGCAGACATGATTACTGGTCCAAATAGTCCTAATCCAAATCTTTTCGTAGAATCGTTTGATGGTAGAATAAACAATTTAGATTTAATACCATATAAACCAACAAAAGAAGATTATGATAAAGCAGGCACTCCTGTTTCTATTTTAATAAAATCATTTCTTGAATCACCATTTAATGATATTGAAATGATCACGAGAGAAACAACAAGATACGCTAACAAAATAGAAGCAGAACAAAAGAGATATAATGCTTTTATAGCATCTTATGATCCAGAAGAACAACGACTTTTTGAAGAATGGAAAAGTGGTAAAAGCGAAACAAACGAATCAACAAAAACAATAGATCCAGTTGAAACAAATTTTGATACAGTTTCAGAATCAGAACCAAGAAGTGTATGGGAATTATTATCTCAAGCAACCACTGAGGATTTATTCAAATTTAAATTAGATATTTTTGAACAAGAAGTTGTACAAAATTCAGAAGATAGAGAACTTAGAGGTAAAATTAGAAAAGCAAAATCTATTTGTGAAGTTTGTGCCGCTTATCAAAATCTTTTGGATGCAGAAACAACGGAATAAAAAATGGCTATTCAAAGACCCCTGAGATGGGATAACACGTTAAGTGCATTAAAAGAGATGTCTGATACCGATTTAGAGCAAATGGCTTATTTTTTAAGGTATCAATGGGGACAAGATCTTTTAGGCACATACACCACAGATTGTGCTAGGGATAGTGGGGCATCTGTTAATAGTGGTTTTGGAGCACCATATAGAACCGCTAGTACCTCGGCATCTACATCAGCATTCACGCATTATGGTGCAAATGCTGATCAGAAAAAAACACCACAGACATTGAACAATGCAGATAATGACGAACCACAATCACAACCAAATGCATTTGCTGGTGATGATGACGATAGTTTTGGAACACCATCAGAGGCATCGTTTAATGATACATTAGCAACTGTAACAACTTATTATAAAGAAGTTTATCGAGCAACATTACCTTCACAATCTGCACCAAGCACTGGAAATTTAAATTTGTATAGTTATGCATATTGGGATGGCTCTGGATATGTAAAAATTGAGGGTGTTGAAGCAAATATTCTTGACACAATTATAAAACTAGCAAATAATGAAATGCTCAACGGTGATAAAGTTGGCACTGTTCAACTTTCCACAGGTGATCCATCAGAAGGCGCAGGACATGTTTGGTCAGATCTTGGAACATTCTTTGAAAACACCATATCAACATATTCGTTTCCAACATCGATAGGCACTGCAACTACTACATATAAATTGTATCTCAAAACTGACGCTCCAACATCTTCTCATGAAACAGATACGACTTTAACATCTTTCGTTAATTGGAGTTCAGGTGATTCAGCGTTAAAACAACAAGATCGAGGATCAGGTACTTCTAGTTATTCAAATTTTATTTCAACAGTCTTATTACCTGTTTGGAAAAGAAGTAGTATTTTTCCTAAGTATAGATTTGATACAGATAATACACTTGCGGGTGGTTGGGAAAAAGAAAGAGGATCTTACGTTGATACGTTTTATGATACATCACAAACAACAGGTCCTACTCTTGATTCTGGTACTTATTATTCTGCAAGATTTGGTTTGGCACTCGCAACATCTTTCACAGAATATTTAATATTAGAAATAGGAAGTTCTACAGATTCATATAGATCTTGATGGCAAATTTTGATATTTGCCACCAAACATTTCATGTATTATTTTTATTTCTTTATTATATTCTCCATCAAGATATAACCAATCACCAGGATAAAGCGTATTCATTCTAGCCCACCAATCTTTGGATGGATTTTTTACACTTTTGCAGAACCATGTTTCTGGCAAAAATTTTAATTTTAGTTTTTCTTTAACAGAATCTTCCACAAAATATTGCTCACCATTTACAGGACCTACCGTTGTTCCGTTTTTTATATAATAGTTTTGCCAGTAAAATTTATCTTTCATAAACTTATCATAAATGTATTTGCAATCTTTAGGATAGTATTTAAAAAAACCACCATTTACAGAATATGATAAATCAGATCTTACGGTATCTCTCCACCAAGATTTTGCAGAAAGAAACTCACCACGTTCAATAGGATATTCAAACGCATCCATATAATCATTTATAAATTCAAGATCTATATCGATTACGACAACTGGCTCATCTATATCCATATTCATGACTCTCATTTTATTCCATTGCAAATTAACCCCTGGCAAAGAATCACGAATCCATGTAACATTCGGTAATTTAGAGTTGATATAATCTTCAACATCTTGTCCAAATTTTTTTCCTATTCTAACTGCAAAAATTCTCATAATCCCTCTGCCCAAGCAACTAAAGAATATCTAACACCTGTTAATACAGGTTTGACCTGATGAAGAATACGTGGAGTAAATGATACACGATCACCGACATTCAAATCTGCTATGCCATAATCTTCAAATTCTATTTCGCCACCAGTAAAATCATCATTTAGTAAAACAGTGTTAGATTGTTTCCTAACATATCTACCTGTTTCGTAATAATCAGAGTGCCAAGAATAAAAATTATTTGGATTATATTCTGTAAATTGAAATTGCATTCTTCTATGTTGAAACAATTTACAAAGTTCAATATTATTTCTAAACAAATACGTTTTAGAATCTCTAACGTTTTTATTTTTTCTACCGTTTCTTAGCGAAGAATCGTACAATTTTCCTCTATAGTTTAAAATTAATTCTAAACACTGATCTTCAGTTAAGAAATTTCTTGTAATATGTATTTCTGGGTCCAAGGTATTTTCTTTATCATATTATGAAAATTGTGATTAAAAAGACAGACAGGATAATGCATTTCTTCAGTAGAATACATGAAAGACCAACAAGTTCTCTCATACAATTGACACTCTGTTTCTTTATATAGATATTCGTCTATACCTCTCCAATATTTGATCATACTATAATCTTCATCTTCATAAAAATCATCATAATAAACTGAATGGTCACCTTTCCAAGACATGATAGAAGAATTGAGAGGTGTATGCAGACGATCTCTCCACCATGCAAAAAGAAGAGTAAAATCATCACGTACAAGATGATTTACATCGCCTTTAATTACAACGTCTAAATCGAAATAAAGATAATTTATATCATCAGTAAAATCTCTAAACATTTGTAACTTATCATAAACATTGCCTTCACCATCACGTATGACATGACATTTATCATATTTCAAATTACCATGCTTCTCGATCATATGAAGTAAATTATCAACGTACCACTCATCAAACTTATCACCAGTTCTTACAAGAATAAGTTCTACCATCTTCCTATCACCATAAATCTATCGTATAGCGGTAGAGGATTTTTACCCTTATAATAAACTCTTTCGATTGAATTATTTTTAATAAGTTCATTCTCATCATTTACACAATTTGTGTGTTCGTCAAGTTGAAAATAATTATTTGATTGTAATACAAGTAATGGATTTTCAGGATAATTTTTATAATATCTTTGACATTCAACAACATTAGGCATATGCTCTGAAGAAGTGTTTATAACAATATGTCTTCTTCTCAGATCTTTTCTTTCAAAATAATCACCGAATTGAACTACTTTAAAATCATAATCAAAGTGATTCAAATATTGTGCAACAACTTTGTGACAATTTTCATCAATGTCATATAAATCTATTTGATCGATTTTGTATAATTTTGATAACATTTCGATTAAAGGAAATGCAAACCAAGAACCAATAATATCAATTTTTAAAGGTTCAAATTCTTTGATTGAAATTTTGCTCAATTCTCTCATTAACCAAATTTTAGATTCAAATTGTCCTTGCGAAACAGAGTCTTCAAAACTTTGAAAATATGATGGTAGGTTATTATTGACCCATTGACTCACCCAATAATATGGTGTCTCTCTATTTTTATTTTCGCAAATTGAAATATGCTCTTTTTCAATTCCTATTTCATCTTTTATTTGACCAATTTTATCACGTATTAAACCAATCTCAATATTATGATTACCTATTTCAATATTATGATCGCCTATTACCTCATTTAATTCACCTATCTTAATTTTGTGATCGCTAATTTTATTTTTATTTTGACGCCAAATTTTAATTTGATCCATAAACGCAATATTGATTATATTTTTTATTTCTACTTTTAATAACAAACGAATCATAAACGTCTGTTATATTATTTTGCTCGATCAATTGATCGATTGATTTTATTGGATTACAATCTCCGTTATGCTCTTTGTCATCTCCTTTTAAAATTAAGGTCAATTCACTTTTCATTTTACCAACAGGATAAGATTTTTCACAATTATAATTTACCACACAATCTTTGAATGTCACATCATCGAATACGAAATCTTTACATGTTATTGTAGGTATATCTCTAAAATTTATATCGTAGTTAATGCTTTCTACATCAATGCCTAACCCTTTTATTTTTTTCAAAAACAAAAAACTGGGACAACAGAGAAGTGTAACCTCATCATGATTTATAATCCATTCGAATAACTGATCCATAGTTCCTTTGCTGATGACTCGTGCAATTCATAGTGTTTAATGTCATGCATGTTTTTATTATTATATAAATGAGATGTATTAAAAAGAGTTGCTTTATGTCTAAGTTCATATCCTTGTTTATTAAAATTAGAAAAGATACCATCTTCCCATAAACTTAATTTATTTTTTCTAAAATGCTGATAAAACAAATATTTGTCCAAACTTTTATAGGTCCATTCAATCTTATTCCAATGTTCATGTGTATATTCTAAAAGCCACGATGCAGTTCCTTTATCCCATGCAACAAATGACGAATTCGTATGACATGACACACCACGACCAAAATTAAATAAACTTAATCTTTCATAATCATTCCAATAATTCCATATAAAAGTTATATTATTGTGAGGTCTTGTGATAATTTCAGTCATATCATCATGCACCAATAAATCTAAATCAATCCAAATATTTTTATCGTATTCGTCTTTGTCAATCAACATCAATTTTTCATATGTAAAAACTCTTTTTGTGTCATAGGGTCTTAACTCATTGATGTCTCTAACCTCAATGTTTGGATCTATACCATCACCATTATCAGTATAACATGTAAAATGAAATGGTACTTTGCAATGACGTAATAATCCACCATATGCCCTATTGACATATTCATGTCCATATATGTTACCCCATTTCAAGCAATTTATTTTAATATTCATGTCACTCATATAAGAAAAACTTTTCGTCTTTATCCATTATTGTGCCATCTGGTAAAGCACGATCTACTTCTACACCATCAATGTAAGCATCATCAGCAAACCAATCAGTATCATATTCTTCGTAATTTATTATTTTATAAACCATTTCTGCAAATTTTTGATTTTCTTCAACTCTCATATGATTAGATTCGTTTTTTACATTTGGATGTCCTGCTTTCATGCCTGCCGCACTTATTACAGGAGTTTTTATAAAATCAAAATTATTTTCAGTTAAAACATCAAAATTCATTTTTTTTAATAATTCTAAAGATTTTACGTTAAAATTTTCATAATGTTGAATACAATTATTGAGAGTAAAGACGGTGAAGACTACAAATCTTACTTTGGGATAATGAATTGATAAAAATTTTAAAAATAAAACATTTTTGACATTCTCATATAAAAACATTGGACCAAGTGATTGAGCCATTATTTTCATAGTCTCAGCATGATTATAAAAATTATAATATGGGTCATCACCCATGGTTTCTATATTTTTAAGACATTGATCTTTTAGAGTCGCCTCTGCATGTTGTGGCATTGACTTTGATTCGCCATATCTAAAAATACCAGAATAAAAATTATCTGTGAAAGGAAATTGTAATCTTTTTGCATCTGATAATAATATGATTATTTTGTCATAATCTTTTATTTCATTTTTCTCTAAATGTTCCAGTAATTTACACAACGAATAATTTGGTCCTGTTCCAGCCATTGCATGATTTATCATTTTTTCATTTAACATTTGACACAAATCATAAGGCCAAGTTCCTTCTTTAGTATATTCGGCCGCAAAACTGTCTCCATATATGTGTATTGTCATTTCCACTGATCTCCAAAAGCATCAAAACCTGTTCCGCACTTTTCTGCACACACTTTAGATTTACCAGAAGAACATGATTTAATACTCCAAGATTCTTCTATACGTTTAAAAAAATTACCCTCTATAATGTCACGTAATGGTTTTTGTAATGCATTAATATTTTTTATGTCATCTATATAAGACCACATTTGATTTTTGCCCAACTCTTCATATGTTTTATATAATTTTCCAGCAGTCCAGCAACAAGGGGTGACTAGACCTTCTGCTGAAATATAAATTTCTTTTGTCTTCAATGATTTGCATAATATTTTTGTAGCATCAAGATATGAATTAAAATCACCATGTTCATCAATTAATTTTTCATAATCATTTACACTTTTGTTTTGATAATTCTTATTTTTTGGAGGTTTGATTTCATTGCCTTTAGATGTTTCTTTCTTTTGTATTTTATTACCTTTATATGACTGCACCCATCTTCCTGTTTTCTTTTTGACAAATTCAAGTCCGAATAATTTAGCCATACGTTCTGCTTCTTCTACTTGATGCTCATTATGCTCAAATATAAGAAACACCCAAAGCCCTTTGCCACCTGCTTGAGTAAATACATCCATTGAATTTTCAACTCGTTTCCAATCAACATTAACTCTATATAAATGATTTGTATCTTCAAGACCATCAACTGAAAATGTTACTCTGCCTCGCTTACCAAAAATCCAAGCCAATTCTTTCCACCATGCATCACTTCTGCCACCAGCATTTGTTGTCATGTGAAGATACAGTTCTGAATTATTATAACGTAACCACTTGTACATGTCAAGTGTATCTTTTGCAATCATTGGATCACCATGATTACCACACATCAAAAAACTATTTAATTGTTTAGCGAAATCTGCATCTATAATTTGTTTAAATTGTTCTAAAGAAAGTTCAGCATTTTTCATGTGAGTATTGTTTGTTCTATCACACATTGGACATAATGCTTGACATCTTTGAGTAGGTTCAAAATGAATGTGTGTTATATCAATTGCTCTGTACATTCTATAAGTTCTTCTACGGTTGTTGATGGTATTACACATCTAGAATCATTAAACTCATTAACTACATTTATATTAACAGAAAATCCTATTGTTTTTTTGTTAATACTTTGTGCTATATGAGTCCAAAAACCCTCTGATGATACAAAAAATTTACTATTTGCTATAATAGAGGAATTTCGTTTAATAAGTTCTTTGCTGGTTTCTTTTGATGCCACGCCTCTGTATGTTCTTAGATCACTATCTTTATGTAATAACCATTTAAATTTTAAATTTTTTGATTTTAAGTATTGAATATATTTTTCAACCATGCTTGTATGTAAAAATTTATGATGGTCAATTTCATTGTAATTTACGTAGTTGCCAAATCCTTCACGAATATAAAAATCATATTCATAAAAATTTAAAGCAATATAATCACCGTCTGAACAAGTCTGTTTCGATTTAATGTACATCGGTTTAGGCATAATTTGTTTTCCAGTAACACGACCAAAATCTTTTAGTGTATTTTTAAAATCTGTACCATTATCATTATTTAAATGAATTGTATCAATGTTCTGATTTTCAATAGTGTTTTCTATATTAAAAAGATCAGTAAAATCATAAACCGTTTTTAAATTATAAATTTCAGAGTAATTCAAACCACCTGTTAGATGTGGAGGCAAATCAATAATAACTTTAGTCAAACTTAATTCAGATTTTTCTCTTAGATATAAAAAAGAGTTGAGTGAAACAAACATGTCTCCCATACCCTCATTCATAAATATAAAAAATTTGTTATTATCGATCATTCAGGCAATTCATTATTTTTTTCAGCGTACCATAGAATTACATTTTTGTAAAACTGAACACTATCATGATCAGCATTAAACTGTTTAATAAAACCACTCGTTGCATTTTCATTAGATAAAATTTTTGAAGACATTATTTGCAATTCTCTTACTGACATTTCATCAATTACACTCTTAAAATTGAATTTCTCATAATATGTCTGTCTTTTACCCTGTTGTTTTTTACCACAGAATCGCATACAAATACCAGGACAACTTTTTTCATCACTCCAGTTTTCGTGATTTATAACTTCAGAATATTTTTTAAGAATATTTTCAAGAGAATTATTTTTTAAATTATTCCATCCTTTAGGAAGTTTATTCAATCTCTCATCTTCAAAATTGTTTCTCTCATAAACTGCCCCATGATACGCACAACATGGATATACATCAAAATCTGTACTGATATCAATGTCGGTCCATTTGTCATCTTTTATACTAAAACAATCGACTACACTATTCATAGTAATCCTGAAATGTTATAATCTTATCGTTTTTTTCATAGACTATGTTTTGAATCTTTTTAAACTGATCTTTAGTTATTTTTCTTATTTCTCTATAAGTCTCTCTCAGATTAATTTTGAGATTGATTTGAATTCTATTGTCAATTGCATAATTTAAAGCATTCTCTACATCATCTATATTATGCTGAAAAACAATATAATCCCATTGAGGTTCGCATTTTAATTTTTTCCAAAGATTCATATTTTCAAATGCAGTTTTTGTATTGACTCCTATGCGATACTTATTGTTTATCTCATCAGTAGTACCATCTATACCAAAATACATGACAAGTTTATTTTTAAGATGTGATACGTTTTCGAAATATTTTTTTCTTTTCAGTCCGGCATTAGTGTTTATTTTTAATGTTCTAAAAAACTTACATGAAAATATCGTAAAGTCTTCTATCTTTGGATGCATTAAGGGGTCGCCAAATTCTCCACAAAATTGAGCACCTTTTCCAAAGAACAAATCTTCATTGAGATATAAAATTTTTTTAAAGTCATCGAAATTCATATGCACTCTATTCTGTATTAAAAACTCTTTGACTTCATTTTTTATGTGTGGATTTGATGGCATTGAATATCTTTTACATGTAGGACAACCAGCATTACAATAATTTGTTATATTAAAATCAAAATAATCATTGTTTTCAAACATAATATTTCTCAAATTCAGGCCACTCATCTAAAAGATATGTGTTATGGATCTTATCATATTTTTTGAGATACTTAATACCCAATAAAAAATGATCTTTATTTTTTAATTTTGACCTGTACAATCTATGAAATTGAAGATTACGTTCATATAATTCAATAATATCTTCTGGTAAATTATTGACTTGAAGATAAAAGGGCTCCACGAGAACATTAAAAAAACTTGCATGTTTTCTAAATTGAGAACAATATTTTTTTATTTCATATTGATAACCAACGTTCAAAATAGAAACAGTTGCACAATAATCAATATCAAAAAAATTTTGTAATTGTTTTATATTTGAGTGTTTTTGTTCAAAGTCTGTACCTCTTCTTATGTATTCATCTTTTTTTCCAACACCGTCTAATGAAACATTTATGTGAAACGATTTAAATTTGTCGTAATATGTTTTATAATTTTTTGGCAACTTCGTCATATTTGAAAAAACTATCAATGATAAATTTTGAGAAAACTTATTTGATATGAGCCAGTGAATAAATTCGTAAAAATTATCGTTTAGGAATGGTTCTCCTCCTGAAATAATAATTTTTTTTAGATGCTTCATGATATATTTAAGTTCATCATAAAAATTTTTATCAAAATTATAATTCAATTTAGACGAATCTTGAATGAATTCATAATCAAAACTATCCTGATATAATTTTCCATATTTTTCATGACTCGCTTTACTTATTTCATCTTTCAATTCTTTATAGACATTCATCTCATTTTGAGATGATCGTTCATGAGCCCATCTTGAAGAAGAATAAGGACCGCAAGTTAAGCATTTTAAATTGCAAAGATTGCCAAACTTTAATTTTATTGTGTCAGATGTAGGTATATTATAGAACTTTTTATTATAAGTTTCAAGCACATATTTTTTTATACTCGTTTCTCTTCTAGACCATAAACCTAATTCTTCTCGTTCTATACACCTTATACACGTACCTTTAATTTTTTCTGATAAATTTCCTGCGATCATATTGTCACGTATTTCTTTTAAATAATCTGAATTGAAATACGTTAGTATGGACATATCATTTGTATTGATTTGAGAACTCAATCTCGCATCACTGCACAACTTATATTCATTGAGAGAATCAACATAGACATATGTAAATGGTAAGGCACAAAATACTTTGTTGTCTATTTTAATGCTATTCATATACAAATTTTTTTGTAGAGGAATTATTCCATGTAGTTAAAAATCCTTTGCACCATTCTTCTTCTAAATTATCATTATTAAAAAAATTTAAAACTTTGTTTGTTAAAATTCTATGATTACAAAAAGACAAATGATTTGGTCTGTAGTTTATTGAATCATCATAATCTTTTTCATAAATAGATTCTTCCAAAGATACCTGAAAAAGAGGCTTTAATGATATTCTAAAATAATCATCATTTAAATTTTTCAATTTATATTTTTTTACAACATCTACGTGTTCATGCACCTTTTCTGTGTTAAACTCAAATCCCAAAAATACCATAATTTTTATTTTTTCAAGTTGCGATAATGTTTTTAAAAAGTAAATGTTTTTAATATTGGCTCTAAAAATTTCTTCTTTTAGTATTTCATGTGTATAAAAAATTTCATATTCTAGAGAATCTAACACTGTATTTTTTAAGCCTTGTAAGACATCGAGACAAACTGATTGATTATTTTTTGTAGGTAATGAAGGATTATCAATTGGTAATCTATATTGACAAGATAAAACAAAAATTATTTTATCTTGATAAGGTTCATATGTTTTTCCCTTTATTAAATTTTTTTCATGTTTTTCATAAAAAATTTCAAAGGCATCGTATGGACCAGTACCAGATTCCGCATAATTTTCAATGCTCTCATTCATTTCTTCATTTAATAAATCATGCCAACATTTTCCTGACTGACCCATGAATTTATTATCTGGATATCTTGCGGCAAAACTATCACCAAAAATATGTACAGTCATTTTTGTATTTTCCACAATGGCAATTCACAACCTGATTTTCGCTTTGGTATTTTACTATCAGCAGAACTTACACATGCATCTGTGATACATACTTTTGGTTCATCAAATAGTTTAAATCCTGTCTCAATATTTCCTAAAGGAATATCTCCGCAAGAATAAGACCGCTTAATGCTCCCATCAGGCTCACGGATAATGCAACTGCGATAGCCAGTTGAACAAATCCACCCTCTGAAATTATTAAAATTAAATGCGTTGAATCTTTCTGCTTGGTCGAGATACCATTCCTTCCCTTCGTCATCATTCATAACAATCTCAAACTCTTGACGAATGTTCTTGAGTTTATTAGATTTGACCTCCATATTTGTAATTTGAGGCATACCATTATGTAGTATATTCATCTGCTCATTCGTATATCCATCAACAACTCTTGATGCGGTAGGGTCACTTTGAGGTTTAAGTGTAACATTAACACCACGTTCATAAAAATATAATAAGTCTTGATATATCTCATCAAATTTTTCAGGCACCATAACAGAGTTTATTGTTACTCTAACACCATTTCGTTGGCAGAAATCTAACTTGTCAGCAAACTCTTCAAGTTTATCAGGTGTCACAAACTCACGATGAAATGATGCAGTAATAGATGCTCTTGAAAATTTCTTTGCTGATTCTACATAACGCTCAAACCATTTCATAGGACGAGAACAATTTGAAGTCATATGTACAGAAGTATAATTTGTGTTTTCTACATCATCTGCAAGATATTCAAGAATGTCCAAATAACCTGGGTGAAATGTTGGCTCACCTCCAGATAAACTAAAATGAAAAGAATTAAAATTTCGTTCTCTGGCTTGTCGCTTAATCTCGTTAATTGTGCGGATACATACTTCAGTAGGACGATGATCTTTTGTATTGCTTCTTGCATATGGCCAACAGTATGAACATCTGTAATTACAAAATCGCCCTAATAACCATGAAACTGTGAAGAGATCTGAACGCAACATTTTCCATGTCCCAACTCGTTCAATTCTATTCCAAGGTATTTGAGTAAAATCATAATGACTATTCTTCATAATTATTTCGCTAATGAGTGGAAACCAAACATTGATAGTTTTATTTATTCTGGGTGGAAAATACTTGATTCAATAAAAGACCATGAGACAGTTCTAGATATAGGTTGTGGATACAATCTATTCAAACCACATTTACAAGACAGATTATATGGCATAGATCCTGCTAATGATAATGCTGATGAAGTTGTAAGTATAGAAGACTTCACATCTGACAAAAAATTTGATGTGTTATTATGTTTAGGCAGTATCAACTTTGGATCCATAGAAACTATTGAAAAACAAATTAAAAAACTTGTTACATTTAATAAAGAACACGGTAGAATATATTGGCGTCAAAATCCTGGTCAGCAAGATCATCCACATGAAGGTTGTAAAAAAATAGATTTTTTTAAGTGGTCGTTTGACTTGAACTATTATTTTGCACATAAATACAATTATCGAGTTACAGAATGCAAGTGGGATAAAAAAAGAATTTATTCATTATGGTTGAAGTAGAAAATTACATATATTTTATTGCTGGTTCTGGTGGTCATTTTTTTCTGATGCGAGAATTGAAATTAGATATGTCTCGTGATTCGCTCAATGAATTCTTGCCAAAAGTATCAAACATAGTTTGTGTAGAAGTTGAAGAAGATCTTGTAAATGTGAAAAAACATAGTGTAATCACATCCTGCACAAACCCTTGTGACATATATCTTAATGAAAAAATCAAAGTAGAAAACCTTTATTCAATCATATGTGATGATTTCAATAGTTACGTATGGAGTCATTTACTCTATTTGGCTAAAAAATATCTCAAATACCCCGATAAATTTGAGCATGAATTTGATTGGATCAACAATGAACATAATTTTTTAAAAGGTTATTTTGATTATAAGAGTAAATTAAAATATCTTAATACATTTGCTAAGAATTATTTTCCATACAATTATAACACCTATTTTTTGAATAGTCAAGATAAAGATTTAAAGTATTATCATGAACAAAACATACCATTAGTTAAAAAAATTGTTATGTTATTAGATAATAAAAAACGATTTGAGAAAGTGATTGATTTTTATGATAAGTGAAATTATAACATTATTGGTTGGTACATTTTATGGGCTAGTGATTGGAATCATACCAAGTGCAGGTGCCACAACAGGTCTAGTTGTTCTCTTTAGTTTCATAAGTTATTTTGCTTTTGATCCATATCTAGGTGTTATTTTCTGTATGGCAGTTGTAGCATCAAGTACAACAGGAGACACATACACAGGTGTATTGCTCGGCATACCTGGAGCAAACTCTGCCGCCGCTACTATGGTAGATGGACACCCTCTCGCACAACAAGGTAAAGCAACTTATGCACTAACCGCCGCAGTTATTACAAGCACGATCAACGGCTTACTATGGGGAACTTTGACATTTGCATTATTACCTTGGTACATTCAACTTGTCATGTACTTCGGTATTCCTGAAATGTGGGCGTTCATTATTTTAAGTCTTGCTTGTGTAGGATTTGTAAGTAACAAATACTGGTTCAGAAGTATTCTAGCAATATTATTTGGCATATTTGTTGGTCTTATAGGAGTTGATCCTCACACAAATGTTGATAGATTTACATTTGGTTGGGACTATCTAGCGGATAGCGTTCAATTACTTCCTTTCGTTGCTGGTCTGTTTGCGTTTCCTGAGATACTTGATGGATGGAAACAAGGCGATTCAATATCTAATATAGGCAAAGAATCACATGGCAAACAAACACTTGAAGGTCTTAAAGAAGTTTGGCGTTGTAAATGGGATGCACTAAGAGGCGGTGCCATTGGTGCGTTCATTGGTTTTCTTCCTGGCATAGGTGGTGCTATGGGAGACTGGATGGCTTACGGTTCTACAGTTGCAAGTCATCCAAATGAAGAATTTGGTAAAGGAAACATCAGAGGTGTGATAGGACCAGAAGGTGCAAACAATGCACAGAAAGCAACATCTATGATACCTACTGTTCTTTTTGGCATTCCAGGTGCGAGTTTTGCCGCCGTTCTCATGGCATTATTCATGTACTTGGGGTTTGAGTTAGGGACACCTGATCTTGCTTACGATACACAATTCTTCGATAGTCTCACATTTGGTTTTATGTGGGCTACAGTTATTGTCGGAATCTTTTGTATTCTGTTCAATAAGTATATTGCACTCATCAGTTATGTACCATACAAATACTACTTTCCTTTTCTTGTAGCATTTATTGTTTGGGCATGTGTGCAATATACAGGTGGTTGGGAAGACTATGCAATCTTGGCGATATGTTGTGCTTTAGGATATCTCGCTAAAAGATTTAGATTTAGTCGCCCTGCTATGTTAATGGCTTTTATTCTGGCTTCTAAACTAGAAGCACTAACTATTCAATTAACTGCTCTATACGATATCTCTTCGCTTATAACAAGACCTATTTTTCTTGTTCTAGTGATTTGTGTGTTAGCACTCTTCGTATATGGCGTATCAAAAAGGAACTCTTTAGAATATGCGTAAAATTATTTTAAGTTTGATTTTGTCATTATCAGTGACAACTGCGTTTGCAAAATATACGTTTGTGATTCCACAAAAACCAGGAGGCGGTACAAGCGTTTGGGCTGAAATTGTTGCGAAACAATTAGAACCTTTTCTAGGAGAAAGAATAGTTCTTAAACATTTACCAGGTGCGAGAGATATTCCTGGTTTTAACAAGTGGCATGAAAAGTTGAGATTCGATGACAAAGTTGTTATGGTCTCACATGGAGGTAATGGTGTTGCATTTCTGCAAGAGAATGTGAAGTATAACTATGCGGATTATGAGAGTGTAGGTCTCATGAATCTTAATATCATATCTGCTAAATTGAAGAATTCAGATATGAAACCAATTAAGTTTGCGGCAGGGTCTGGTATGGTGCCTGAAGCATTTGCATTTACTATGCTTACATGCGGACCAAAAACTTCTGTGACTGATTATGTTGGATGCTTTAATGAAAATGTGACATGGGTAAAAGGTATGAGTGGTGGCGAAAGACGCCTTGCTTTCAAGAGAGGTGAATTAAACGGCACACGAGAGAATCCTGCGGCCTATAAGAAACATGTAGCACCAAACGATAATGCAGAACTTTGGTTTCATCATGGCATTCTTCAACCAGATGGTAGTCACGATGACGATCCAAACTATCCAGGTTTTCAATTTGAGAATCTATTTGAGAAAAAATGGGGAACACAACCACAAGGAGAAATGTATAACGCATACAAACTCGTTAAGTCATTTCGAGATGGTTTGCAGAAAGCACTTTGGGTGAATAAGAATAACCCTAATAAAGATGCATTAGTAACTGCTCTCACTAAAATGTCGCACGACTCAAAAGCAATGTCTGTTATTGCTAAAAAGGTAGGTAATTATGATTGGATTATTGGTACGAATGGTGATTCTCATAGAGATACGTTGATGACATTTATTACAAAAGATGCACTACAATCTCTTATCAAATTTAATACAGAAGCACTTGGTCTTTCAAGTGTGTATAAAGATCATCTTGTAAAATGAAAAACTGGATATTTTTTGCAGGTGCTCCAGGTAGTAGATGGAGCGGAGTCAGTAGAGTCTTCAGAGACAATCTACCTAATGTAGATAATACAGACATGACACCTGATAAAAAATATGAGAGTGAAGTCTTTTCTGGCCACGTAGGTAACTACTACGGGCCAGGAGAGCCTTACGGTGAATTTCTAAAACATCGTTTAGGTACGATTGAAGAGTGGCAGAATGAAATTGAAAGAAGTTATAGTGGTTCTGCTGATTCAATAAAACTGATATTGAGTCATCACTTTTCTTATTATATAAAAGAAATCAAAGAACAATTCACTGATAGTAAAATAGTTCTCTGTTATCGACCTGATGAAGAATGTCTTAAATGGTGGCATGAAGCAGGGGGTTGGAACATTACACATCCAAGATATGATTGGTATGTAAATGATGATCGTATGTTGAGATGTATAAAAGAACAGAATCAAGAATTATTAAAACATGGTGAGTTTTCTGCACCTAATATAAATTTGTTTCGCAGAGAATTTGATACTGATGTTGATTTTATTTTTGATAGAGATGTTCAGATCTCTATACTCTAATTAATTCATCATCTTCTATTTGATAATTTACAAAATAATCATTGAAATTCTGTTTCCATATCTCATCTGATTTTTTTCGATACACTAAAAATCTATTAAAATGTTTATATTTGATTTTTGTGTTTGTCACATAATCTACAATATAATCAAACCAATATTTTGCATTATAATTAAATGGTCCAATATATTTGTCAATATACTCTTCAGTCTCATTCAAATCTTTTAATGTCTCTTTTTCATAATCAAACATTACAATAGCAGGGTTTATGTAAGGTGGCGTTTGAACAATGGAAGCATCAAAATTGCATTTTAATTGATGAAAAGATTCAAACAAATCTTTGATCTCTAGTATTTGATAAATTGAAGTTGTACATGAAATATCAATGTGCGAAAAACTGTTTATTTTTCTAAATTCTTCAATATTTGATTTAAGTTTATCCCATTTGCCTCCATTTCTAAAATATGAATATATTCTCTGTCCAGCATCAACAGATATTATTATACAAGATTCTTTAAACGGTTCAAGAAGAGAAGATAATTCATCTACACTAAATTCAGCATTAAAGTTAGTATGAAACGAAATAAGCATATTTTTTGCATTTGGGTGTTCTGCTAGTTTTTTTAATGTTGGAAAAAATTGTTTTTGAAACAATAACTCACCACCAGCAAAATCTATAAATTCAACATTTGGAAAATTTTCATTAAGGTCTTCGACAATTTGTAATGCTTGTTCAGTTGTTAATCTCATTTCACTGTTATCATTTGGTCCATGTCTATGCTCAGTACCCATTAACTGTCTTAAATCATTGTTTATTACTTCTTGATCTGGCACGTAATTTTTTAATTTTTTTGTCCATCCAGATGAATATACTTTTGAGCAATGAAGACAGGCAAAATTGCAAGCGGTACTAAATCTAAATTCGACATGTCTCAAGCCCTCTCTCGATACAGAGTGAGTGTTTGAATCATAACAACTCATCAAATTTTTATTCGATTTCTCTCTATTTTTTGGACTCAAAGAATCTTTTTTGTAAAACCAATCGTTTTGAAAAACAAAATCTTGTCTCATTGATTTGAGTCCATCTCTTTCCATATCCTCACATGTATCACAACCTGAAGGAAATTTATCATTATACATTAAATGTCTTAATCCTCTAAAATTTTTATGATTAAAAATCTCAGAAGGTAATATAGTTTCATGTGCAAAAACTAATTGATTAGCCTGTCTAGGACAAGTAGTGATAACACCATTTTTGTAATTTAGGCCGCCGAGAGCATAAAAACATTTAATCATTTCAATACCTCATCAACAAATACATCTTGTTTTGCTTTTTTGCAAGTTTGCCAACATCTTTCTAATGGTTTATTAGTCCATGAATCTACTATAAATTTAAACATATCTCCTTCAATGACTTCTGTAGGTGAAGTGTATTTTAAATTACTCTCTAATGGACCACCTAACTCTTGATATTTTTCAGTATATCTAGTCTCATTGCCTCCACCTGAATGCACTTGTAGAAATTCTGAATTGAAAAAACAGCATGGTAATAACGTTCCTGTGTGACTTAAAAATACTCTTTTCTGTTCTGCATATTTACAGACTATTTCTTGCTCTTCTTCTCTTATCTTTTTCTTAGATTCATTATTATCTGATCTATGAGACCAAATAACCCTAAAATTATCAAACCCTTCATCATTAGCCATTTTTCTAGCAGTTTCTAATAAATGTTCATTATGCTCAAAGACTATAAACTGCCATGTTGCTTTACCTCCAGCATGAATAAAGGCTCTCCAATTTTTTTGTACTTTTTTAAAATTTGAACCAATTCGATATTTTTCTAAAGATTCTTGATCGATTCCATCAATACCAAAAAATACAGATACTTTTTCTTGACCTAGATCATACCAAAATTTTTCAGTTTTAGTAGATCCGTTTGACGATATATTGATGCTAACAGAATGGTCGTTAAAATATTTAACAATTTGTAAAAGTTCAGGATGTAAGGTCGGCTCATCAATCGACCCACAAAAATTTATAAGTTTTAAATTTGGAAACTCTTTAGGAGTAATCCATTTTTTTAATTTTTCAAAACTGAGCATTTCATTATCTAAAGTATCATTTACAACTTTTCTTTTAACCTGTCTAAAACAACCAGGACAATCAATATTACAAAAAGAAGTAAGTTCAATGTCTAACCATTCTATAGTTTTATTATCCCACATAATTTTCTAAATTCATTTCTGAAAAACTTGTTCGCCAATTTATATTTCTGGCTTTATCTAAATCATTTAGATAGTTTATAAGAATTTTGCCATGTGTTTGCCAACCATCTTTTTCATACATATGATTTAAATAAAATGGTAGAACCTCTAGTGCATCATTATCAAACATGTAATTTTCAATATCATTTTTTATTTTATCTTTAACTTCTATTGGTAGATTTTGAACTGACATGTGATAAGGTTCTGTAACATGATTATTGAAAAGAAAGCGAATATCAGGAAACTCTTCTCTCAATAAATCATACGTATCAACCAAATAAAACATGCTGACATTACTACACGTCCATTGAAAAGATACATCAAAATTTGACGGAAAGTTTTTTAAATTTTCAACCCACTCAGACCATTTTAATCCAAAACGAAAATATTCTCCTGCTTTCTCTACGCAATCTACAGATAATCTTAATCTCACTTTCTTAAAATTTTCCATGTTTTCAAACTTTAACGATCCATTACTTACATATGCTATCTCAACATCTTTAGCATAGGGGCTCTCATTGAGTCTCTTAATAAATTCATTATGCCGTTTATTATAAAAACTTTCACCACCTAAAAAATTATATCGTTTTATTTGACTTATATCAAGATTTTCCCAAAATTTAGAATCTTGTACTATCCATTGATCATCATTTTGTATTGCCTCATATCCATATTTTATAATTAATGATTCATCTTCTTTCCATCTTGAACTCGATGCTGGACTACAATGAATACATTTAAAATTACAAATAGTCCCTGTTCGAACATCTAAATGTTGTGGTTGATATGGAACACTACCGTCTTCATTTGTCGTATCAATTAGGTGTTTGTACTTATTTTGCCACATGTGATTTTCATCCATGCGTTTGCTAGTACCACCTAAAGATTCTACATGCTTACATCTTTTGCAATTCTCAGGCCATTCATTCTTTAAAAAACTCAGTCTTATATCTCTAAAATAAATGCCATTCCATTGCGTGTCTATTGAACTATTTTCCAACTTGTTCAACCAAGTCTTCCAATCAAATGCAAATTGAGATTTTAAAATATGCTCTGGTGTTTCTTCTGCAGGAGTCGGTGGCCATGGATAGTCTCTCTCAATAAACATTTTTTTCCATTGTGCATCATGATCACTGTAACCACAAACTCTTGGACGACCGTACGTGTTTGTACCAAAATTTATCCAGGGCAAAATACACTTCATATTGCTCTCAATAAAGATCTTACACCAACAGGTTTATCTTTGTCTATTGCGAGATGAATCGTTTTTGTAGGTGTTAAGTCGAAGTCTTCACAGACTTTGTAATATTTTGATTCATATTTTCTCCAAAAATATTCAGGTCCAAAGTCTTCCATAAATTTAAGACCGATATAAAGCAGAGGTTGTTGATTCATATGAAAATCATTCATTATTGTAATAGCACCCTCAGGTTTTTTACGAGCAAATCTTACTCCTATTCTATTACCACCTATACCACCTTTGCTTAAACTAATACCAAAAGTCTGAATCGCTGGATGATCAAAATTGAAATTTATATCACGAATACAACTAATCCATGCTGAATCGACATGCACTGGTATTTTCAATTGATAACATTTATCTAAAATTTCATGCATGTCAGGATGAATATCACCGTAATAAGGAAACGGCATTGCGATTAATAATTCTTTATTTTGATCTAGAGTGTCTATTGTAGCATAGTTTATTTCATTATTCAATCGCCAGTGGTATTTATAATCCTTTTCGAAAGTCTGAATATCACCGCATCTCTGATAAAGATCATCTATAAATTGAGTGCATCCTTGTATGACATGTCGCACAGGAAATTGATCAACACCATCAAAATTACTGAATTTATGATTTTTCAACCATTTAACAAAACTTTCAATGAAATCATCATCAAGCAAACCACGATGAACAGGACTATTTTTGAATACATCGGCATAAAAATCATTTATACTCTCATCATACATTGGTTGTTGTCGTTCATACTGCAACCATTCTCTACTATATTGTCTTTCTGGACTGTCTCTCATATCTCCCTAAAACATAAATCTATAAACTCTTCCATCTGGTCAGGAACAAATGTTATTTGCGATAACAATTTTTTAAAATGAGTTTTATTATAAGAATTGAGATTTAAAAATTTTTCTAATGGTTTTTTAAGATGTTTGTTTTTACTCAAAATATATTCTTTAACAGGATTTGGTAAATAAGACATATTCAAATGCTCAGGTGTCACTAAAAAATCCCATGACCAATTTTTTAAAATAATATTTGACCATTCTAATGTCTCATCAAAAAAGGTTGAATTTAGACTATGAAATACAAAATGAGGATTCACAAAACATTGTTCTCTTCTTTCGTTCTTCCAATTCATCCATTTAGACCAATTGCGTTCAAAACGAGACCATTTCGTTCCAGGTCTCACATATTCAGCAATTTCACGAATTCCATCAATGCTAATATTGATATTTAAATGCTTAAATTCAGATAACAAATCAAGCACTGGTTGTTGAGGAAAAATAGAATTGTTTGTGACAAGCATCAATTTTATATTTTTACGAGGAACTTGTTTCATCAATTCAATATTCTTATTATCAAGAAAAGGCTCACCACCTAATATTTTTAGAAAATCTAAATCATTATAATTGCTTGCATCAGGCAAGTCATTTGTTATTGTAGGTCCAAACTGATTCGAAAATCTAGGGCCGCAATCCACACATTTAAAATTACATTTATTCGATACAGAAATCTCTAATGTACGAAATGATGGTTTATCAATATATTGTTTATATAGAGAATTAAATTCATCTCTATATGATAATCTAGATTTACCTTCATGCATCTCATCAATATCACATTTCGCACATTCTTCAAGTTTTTCTCCGCTCAACATTCTTTGTCTAATAATTTTATTTTCCTGACTGTCGAATGCTTCTTTGATGTTTGCATACTTACCTGACAAAGGTTTTTCATACATGCAACATGTTCTAAACTGTCCATCAGGATTTTGTACCATATGTACAAATGGAGCGGCACAGAATGTCATTTTAAAACTTTCCTTTTTGCAAAATCACCACATGATAGATAACATCTAGGTAAATGTAAAGGGTGAGATTTGTTCCATGAATCTTCTAATGTTTTAGCATACCAATCAGAATGTATAATGTCATAGAAAGATGATTTCTTTAAATCATTTTTTAACCCAATCTTTTCTATAATATTTGTTTTGCCTGATACTTGTTCATCTTGTAAATGACAACAAGGCCATACTTTACCCTCTGACGTAATGAACAATTCGTTTTCTACTTTATGTCTGCAAACTATATTGGCTACATCATATTCACCTAATCTCGCACGTTTTTCCACAGTCTCATAGACATTACTATCAATCTTTAATGCTTCACTAGATTTAAATTTTGCAGCCTCAGCAGTATTTCTCCAACTCACTCTTATCTTTAATTCTACTCCTAACTCTTTTGCTTTTTGTTTTGCTAACGGTATCTCATCTGCATTGTAATCGAAATGTATATATTGCCATATTGCTTTACCACCTGCATTATAATATGTGTAAAAATTTTCCCAAACTTTGTCTATATTAACATTTTCTCTATAATCATTTCGTGTAACACCATCAATTGACCAATGAACATATAATTTCTTGTCACTCAATTTAGATAGTTCTGCTAATTCGGTCCAAAATTTAGCATTTCGTGTTCCCCCATTTGTTGATATCTCTATGCTTTTGACCTTTTTCTCTAAAATTAGATATGAACAAATATCTACACAATCAGGATTAATGATAGGATCACCTAAAACACCACATAATTTAATACGTGCATCTTTTAAATTAACATCATCAAACCACTCGCACATTTGAGTAATTGATATATTACCTTTGTAATAGTATTCTCCTTTACTATCCATCATCGTTCTCTGACAACCAGAACACAATGCATTACACAAAGAACTTATTTCAAACTCTATTCTAAACGGACCTTCAGTATTCATAATTCTCTAATTGCAATTTTGAACGAATTTTGAATCCAGGAAAATCTAAAAAAGTCACCTCATGTTCTCCAGTAAAATGAAAATACCCTATCCATTGAAATTTTTCAAGATTCATCATCTGCAATTTTTCAAGCACAAAGTCTTTTTCAAAATTGTTTTTGCGAAAAACTTTCAGTGGTTTATTAAGTATTTCTAAATATATTTTTGATTTTGAAACTTTTAAATCATGTGTAAATTTTACAACATCATCCCATAAATCATTATTTAAAATAGTTTGTTTGGTGTCCCAGTCATGGCAATCAAGATGCAACATCTTTACGTTGTTTTTATTTTCAATAAATTCAATCAAATCATTTTTAAATATGTTTGAAGACAATTTCAAGTCGAGATATGATACATCAGATAAATCAGGTTTTCTACCAGATACATTATAAAGTGTTTTACAATTATCCCATTCTAAAATTTCATTGTTTCTTGTTTGAATGCATCTAGAAACTTCTGATTCGGGTTTAACATCTGATAATAAGTATTTAAATTCTTTAGGCAAATGTTTTAAGAGACCAAACGAACCAAGACCCTTACTCTTCCCCATCCAACTCCATAAATGCTCGTTTGGTAGTTTTATCCAAATACCAATTACTTTTCTTTTGAGAAACAACCTCGTAAGACAATTCATCAATGGTATGTTTATTGAATAATTCACTGATGTTATCTTTTGATTTAGTTATACACATTCCACAACCACAAAAAGTTTTTGGACAGGTAATCATTGGAGCCTTTTTCTGGTACAATCGAGTTGCAAGTTCATCGATTATAATATCAAAATCAGATATTTTACCCAATGGGGCAACTTCTCCATCTAAATTTACACCACAAGTTTGATGTGTCCATAAAAGGTCAAGTTCAGAATTTAAGAAAAGAAAGTACCAATTGACCATGCAATTCCACCCCAGAAAATTAGTATCAGGCAGAAAATAAGAATCCATGCCGTCAGCCTTAAAACATCTCCCTCCACAACAGGGACGTCCGAGTCCCCTTTGAGTATTTCCTGATTCTTTAACATTTTGTCCTTTCTGTTTCCAATAGTCTCGAAACCATTTCATTTGATCTCTATTGTACTTATGCGTATAACCTAATTCAATTGATTTTTTATCATCTGGATGATCATCACCTATAATTCTAGGAACAAAATCTACACTGTTTTTTTCTAATGTCTCACATACGTCTGCACACTCCCAAAAATAATCTTTGTGAAACATAACATTCACTTTAAATTTTTGACGTAATGCGATGGCATTCTTTATCACTTGTTTTTTCTGCTTATCAGTAGATTCGCAATGATATGATAAAGTGCCGCCAGTTGTCAAAGATAAAACTTGATCCAATACTGAATCGTGAAACCATCCATTGGTAGTAAGACCTCTACTAAAATCTGGATAAACATTTCTACAGTATTTTAAAAATTTAAAAAAGTCTGGATGTACTGTAGGTTCTCCTCCAGTAAAACTCAATTTTTTTAGTGCATCTTCTTTTCTAAATTGATCATAAAGATTTGCATAGTCGGCTATATAATCCATCGTATTACATAATGTTTCGTATGAAACAAATGCTGATGTTTTATTATTTCTATGAGGTGGGCAATATGAACATGCATATGAGCATCTACGACCAAGATCCCAAATGATTTGATATCGATTTGATTGATCTTCAATATTTTTTACATTATCCATTTCGATATTCGTTGGTCTAAATGATTAACAAAATTTTGATTTCTCGCTTTATCCAATAAATTTATTTCAAGTGAAAGTTTTTCTTTATCTGCTTGATTATTCAATATAGCATCATCAATCGAACTTAAAAGATTTTTACAGATTGATAGATCATAATATTCAAAAAAATCAGATGCCAAAATTTCAGTTTTGGCTTCTTCTAGAATATCTATGGGTAATAAATTTATCGATGTGCCTCTATCAAATGGTCTAACTTTTTCAAAATTAATATAAAAATCTTTGTGTCTTGAAACTGATGCAATATAAAAAAGATAATCTTTGACATTAAAAATATTTAATGATGAAAGAACAAATGCATAATGTACGCAATGAATATTATTCAGCATTAAATATTTTCTAAGTGAGTTATCTAATTTAGAAAAAGTATGAGGATATCTTATGTATTCATATACTTCTTCTATACCATCAATACTTATTGAATGATTTAGCAATTTGAATTCATTATTGATCTTTAGAATTTCATCATTAAACATTGTGCCATTCGTATCAAACTCTAATATAGTATCTCTCGCATGATTGGAATAAATATAAATATTCAACAATTCTATTATCTGGTCATCATAAAATGGCTCACCACCAGATGCTTTCAAAACTTTAATTTTATCAGTATTATTTCTCAACCAATTCAACTGATTGCTCTCCGATGAATTTGGCATATATGTTTGTTCTGGATAATAATTTGATGTAGCATACTGTATTTTATCAAGCAAATTATTTTTTTTAAAATATTCTATTTCTTTTTTAAATTTGTGACTGTTGCCAAAATTGCACATTCTACACATCAAATTGCATTTATTAGACAATGTAATATCTAATTGTCTAAGTCTTGTTTCACTTTCAATATCGTACTCTTGAGAGTATAATCTTGCAGATTCAAGTCCTTTATCTTCAATTTTCCAACATGTTTCGCAGGCTTCATGTCTAATGTTAGAAGATAAGTCTTTTCTTAACTTTACAAATTCTTCACTGTAAAATGCTTGTATTGGTGTTTTTGTGTCTGATTCTTGCAGATTCATTTTATTGTCACCACTTGTATGCATCATACAACATGGAGAATATTCAAGAAGTTTTTGTTTGTTCCAATTTTTTAAAGCGAGTTGTTTAAAAGGATAATCGCAGTAGGTATTGTCACTTTTTGGTTTCAAAGATACCACTCCAACCATTCTAAATCTGGAAATATTTTTAGAAAATCCAACTTTCGTCTTTTCGATATCGTGTTACACCACTCAGCAGTTTCAGGTAATCGCTCAGACCAGTCTTCTGAATTCATGAAAGATACAAGACCTTCTAATCTTTTAATACCATAAGGCAATTCTCTCCATTGCTGAAAATTCAATTCAGATACTCCATTACATCTTTTCCAGTTTTCTTCCAACCATGGATAAAATTCTTCATATTTTGCAGTAACTTCTTGCTTGAACCATTTAGGTAACACTTTACAGTTCAATTGTGGCGGCCAGTATGCAAGATGCAAATCTATCATACCAGCACCAGCAGGAAATTTGTTCAGTAATTTCCAGTCACGTTCTAACTTCCATTTTATGAAGTCAGGTAAATAAAATATATTAAGAGCAAGTATTGTTGTTGCAGTAGTGAGTCTAAGATTTCCATGAGGGTAATTGTCAAGAGTTTCTAATTGAGTTACTACTTGTTCCCAATTTGACGGATATCGAATGAAGTGATTCTTTTCTTCATACGAGTCTATACTAAAATGAAATATAACATTTCTAAACTCTTTCCACAAGTCAAAAAGATGATCGTCCCACTCAAGTCCATTTGAGTTATAACGAACTTCTATATTCTTTGCATAGCCCATCTCAATGATTTTTTCAAGCACCATGTAATGTTCTTTCATTATAAGTGCTTCACCACCTGCCCAATATAATTGTCTAAGTGTAGGTACTTGTGTCCAAAACTCATCCCAAAATGTTGGATTTGATTTATGCCAAGCATATGAACCGCCTGACCATGCTAACTTACCGGAATCTTTTTCCCACTCTTGCGAATCTCTTAATCTACTATTCTTTAATTCAGGATAAATTTGTTTGTATTCTTTCACCCAAGAAGAAGAGTCATGAGGACTACACATAACACATGCCAACTGGCACTTACTACCCAGGCGCAAATCAATATATCTGACTCTAGGCGGAATAGATCCATCTTCTTGAGTCTCGCCAATAATGTCTTCCAGACCAAGTTCATGTACCCACTTGGCCGTTTCCCATTGTCTTTTGCTTCTATGTCCTGCATCTTCTTCCTTAAAGCATTTAAGACATGAATCAGGTTTTTCACCTTTTAGCATCATTCTACGAACTGACTTCATGTATTCGTTGTTCCAAGCATCAAGCAAACTTGTTGTTGCCAGATTAGCAGGTTTGCCATCATCTCTTCTAAGCACACCTGCTTCTGAAACTGTTTTGTTTGTTGAATCTTTGTCTTGAACGGCAGATGCATTTGCAGTACAACATACACGCATATGCCCATTCGGTCTTGTAGAAATGTGCATCCAAGGTAATGCACAAAATGTACTTGACGGTAAATTTTCAGGATCTTTATCTATCATAGCAAGTTTCTATATCATTCCAAGAATTATCAACGTATGTCACAACGATGGTTCGTCTAACTTCGGTTATTTCTATTTTTTCTACAGAGTGTTTCAAACTCGTTTCATCATATGTGTCTTTACTATCAGGTTTAAAAATTACGGCTCTATTAGACACAAAATTTATTTTTTCATTTCTATCTTGTAGATAAAAAGTTGTTCCGTTTTCTTTTTGACCTTCAAGATATATTACTGTAACTTTTCTTTTTGCCGGATGATCGGAATGAGGTTTCAACCAAAAACCATTTACATCATTTGCTATTTCAATTTTTCTTTTATATTGTGGGATGTGAGGAAAATTAGATAAGATTAAAGAAGAAAGTGTAGATTCTGACGTAAGATATTGCCTTGCTACACCATAAGAACACCTCTTACCGTCATATTTTTCAGGTACATGATTGATGGGATATTGCTTAACAATATGTAATATATTGTTGAAGATTTCAAACGGATAAAAATTATCTTCTATGTGATACATAGGTCCTCTGGCAAACCATTAGTATAGTGTAAGGCTTTTGCATTTTCAATATTTTGATATTCACCTACAAGAAAATTATATTCCATAGGCAAACTTCCTACATTTTTTGACCATTTGAATTGATGAAGATCTAATGCAACGCCCTCGTTTATGGATTTTACATTTAATTTTCTACAGTCAGGATGTGAATTATTGAATAACATCAAAGAAGACCAATTCTTTTTTTCATATTTTAATTGATTTATATTATTCCATTTCACATTTTTTTTAGGAACATAGTTGTGCTTACATACTAAGACCGAATATGAATTATCACAGTATTGCTCAAGTTCTGTTGGTGACACTTTCCATACAAAATCATCATCCATAAAAACAGACCAACCTTCAAATTTTGAAAGATACGGAACAAGAAATCTACATACAGAAAATTCAGTAGAATCAGTAGGTTTTCTCTTCCTATACCATATGTTTTCAGATAGAACTGATGATCCTATTTTCTCAAACTCAATTGATAAATTTTTTGTACAATAATCATGAACATATTTTCTACTCTGATCATATCCTATAAAAAATCTCAAATCAATCTCCCATAATCAGTATATTTTTTGTCTTTAAATATAAAACGTTCTGAATCAATAAAAAGAAAATACTCAACTCTGCCTGCATTAAATATCTGATTACATTTATTTAAACCATCAACATATATCTCATCATCTACTAAAAACTTATTCACAATTTCTATGACAACATTATTCAAATTATATTTATTGAGTTGTTTTACAATCAGATTCCACTCTTTCATATTAAAAATTGATTTATTATCATGATGAGTATTTACTATATGAAACAATTTTTTTGGTTGAGTATTTGTTAAAAATTTATCGATACAGTTATACGACTCATCATCTTTAAACATGTTCAATGTAACTTTATAATCAAGATATTTTATATCGTCCCATCTTTCAAATGTGAGTTCGCCCATTTTATCATAAATTTCAGAACAATTATTCCAATAAAATTTTCTATGGGCATATTTGAAGAAACAAAGATCTTCTAAAGAATTATCATTTATGATTGGAATTTTTTCGTCTGTATCACGTAATGTTTTGAGTATTGACATTATTCATAAATAAAATCTGTTGATTCATTTGTTGTCAAATGGGCTGTGTAATATACATCTGGAAAATGTTTAAAATTTTGTTTAAACTTAGGCAATGGTTTATCGTTTAGCACATTCTGTATGTATTGATAAAAAATATCGTGATTTTCATCGGAAAAATGATTATGTCTTTTATCAGTAAATTTTACGTATTTATCGATCTCATCTCTAAATATCTCACCCATACTGTCATTTCGTAAAAACCCATTATATAAGTGAAATGTCTCACAATTTAAGTGCGACATATCATCTCTGTTTGTTTCAAATATTTCAAAGGCAATTATTTTGCATTTATGTTTTAGCGAATAAGAATGCAAATATGCAATATTTTTTTCGTTTGTTTTTGCTAACTCTTTTTCAAAAGTCAAGTATAAAAAATCAATTTCAGATTTATTTTTTTCATAAAAATCTAAAATTTTAAGGTGCCGTTTTGTCAGTTGGTTTTCAGATAAATGTTCAAATACGCAATAAGTTTTTCTAGTTTCTTCGACCCATTTTATGTTAGACAATTCTCCTACAATTAAATTGCCTCCATGAAAGTTTATTCTGAACGCATCAGATAAAAGAAATATTATAACATCTTCTTCTGTAAAATTCAAGTCATAAAATATATTAAACGAGTATTGAGAACCTGTTCCAGACTCACCATAATTTTTGACATTATCAAATCTTTTATGCCATGTGTGTGCTGGTTTGCCTTTTGGATCCGCATAACTGTCTCCAAAAATCGTAATTTTCTTTTCCATATATGTTTCCTTTTACATCACAAAAACGACACATTTTAATTTTTGATCTTTTACCTAACGATAAATGTGTTCGATATTCATTCAATTCTTTACTGGTCCATATGTCTTTTAAAGATTTGTACTTGAGGTTACCTAGTTCATGTTTATATTTCCAATCATGATTACAAAATTGAACCGAGAGATCAAAATCAATGATCAGTTTATAAAATGGTAAATAGCATGGACTATCTAAACTATCTTGTATCGTTTCGAAAGACCCTCCTCTATTATTAAAATTATCACTTTCTTTAGGTCTAACTAAATTTTTAACAAAAATATTATAATTTGAAAATTTTTCATACCATCGTTCAATATTTTTTTCTGAATCGTATTCACTTATTACAAGTGCTTCAAGTCCATTTTTGAACAAATCATCGATTATATTATTTTTAAGTAAAACATCACCATTAGTAATTAAGAATGGTTTCCATTGTTTTAGATTTTTTATACAATCAATAATGTTTTTATTAAGCAATGGCTCACCTCTACCGCATATTGCTATAGCACCCTCATATTCAAATTCAATTAATTTTTCTGATAATAATTTAGCATCATCTGCGGTCATCATAGAAGATGACGAACCTTTGTAAAATGTGCTATATGGACAAAAACTACATGATCTATTACAATTATCAGCAATTGATATTTCAATTTGAGAGAGGCCTAAATTTTTTTCAGAAAACTTAATTATATTTTGTTTCCAGTCTTTGTAATTCATGTAATCCGATAAGTGTAAAACGATAATAATCTTCGATTTTAGATACTTTTACTTTGTATGGAGGAGGATCAATCATTTTAACAAAATTTGCATGAGAAGGTAAATGTTTAAATTTGCTTTCTAAAAATTTTTTTGTGTCTTTCATTCTTGATACATGTGGTTTAATCATGTGAAAAGCCGCTGGTATTATATCTTGCACTATACCGTTCATAGAATAAGAATGAGATAAACGTTGAAGTCGTAAAGCAATTTCGGGTGAGGAAACAGAACATGCGAACCTTATACCTGGAAGAGATAATGATTTAGAAAATGTTTTTAACACAATAGAGTTTGTATGGTCGTATTGAATGTAAGACTCATCACAAAAATCTCCATACGCCTCATCTATAATTACGAATTCAAAATCATCAAAAGGCACTTTTCGTAGCAAACCATCACGACCATTTGGTCGTGCAATGTAAGCAATATCTCCATTTTCATCATCAAACTTTACATTATTTTTTTCACACGCCCATTTAATACCTGCCCAATGAGGTCCAATAGATGTAAGTGTTTTACCTTTAAATAAACTTAACAATCTATCTACTAAATCAATTGTGCCAAAACCGATTTCTATTTTGTTTATGAAAACTTGAAGTATAGCAGATAAATTCATATACACAAAATCTTTATTTGGTATTTTATGCAAATCTACATTTTTATACAATAATTTTAATTGATATCTCAATACAGGATCGTAACAATAATTTTTAGTTAAATCTAACATAAGACTCTTTTTTTCCTTCACGAACAGTGTCTTGAGTGCAACAATGAGTTCCACCATCCCAAAAATACCTGTGTCTATAATTCCATATTATAACATCAAATCCAAAACTTTCAAGTTTTTTTATATTTTCTAAATCTTTTCCTGTTGTGATTAAAGTATTTTCATTTACAGAAAGACAATTGACATCAAACCATGTCTCTTGTGAATATCCTACCCAATCACTTAAATATTTCATCACATACTCTGAATAAAACCTTTGCTTTTTTGTATTTTTAAATTCTTCAGGATATTGAGCATTATCTGTTACAATTATTTTATCCCAAGATTTTAATTCGTTTGGTATGAAATCTTCTCTCCAAGTCATCAATAGACCAGGTCTTAGTAATGCTAATTTACCATCAATATGACCACCTGCAGGCACTTCAATAAAACGATAATCAGTCAGAATAGATTTCATCCATTCAAGTCCTCTTTCAGTACCTTTACCATTATCAGGATCTTTATCTGCTGATTGTGTATGTAATATTACATCACCACATTTTGCAAAATTTGCAGTTTCCCACAATATCATATCTTTATATTTGTCATATCTTTGCTGAAGTTTTATTTTATTTGAGTGTGCCTCTGTGATTTCATACTCTTCTGTCTCATTTATATCTGGTTTCCACATTCTTAAAAGTTCGTAACCATGATTCCACATATGAGATTTCTCTATATCTTCATACAAATCAAGTTCTTTCTGTCTTGAAAATATTGCACCATAAGTCTGTATCATCTTATCGCCATAAAACCCAAATATATCTCTTGGCATTATTGGGTGATGAATATCTAATGAAAATTTAGGTTGTTTTGGCCTATGAACTTTAACGTCAAGATCAGTTAAAATATATTCAAGATTTTGTAAATCTTCATTTGTCTCATCAACAATTCTATCCAGACCATCAATATCTACATGTGTATATGAAACGCCAACAATACATTCATGTAGTTTTGTAAATTCATCGTATATCATACAGTTCCTTTAAAATATGCTTACATCCATAATGAAATCGATTGATATGAGGTTTTCTACCAAATGTTTTGAAATTTTTGTGATATGTTTTTTTCAATTTTAAAGATATTGGCTTCATTTTTAAATCTGATAACATATTATATCTTAAACGTTCAGCATCAAAATCGAAATCAGGCTCATCATCAAAAAATGCATTGAATGTCTTTTTAGATATCTCAATAAATCTTTCATATTTTTCTTTTGTAAAATTGAAATATCCATATGCAATATTGTAATTTACCTTTTCCTTGAGACAGTTACTATAAAGTATTCTATTGTAATAAAACCAATTTTTATCTTGTACAATATCTTCATCGTAAAATCTAAAGGAATTTGACAAGACTGTTATTTCATCATCAACGTTATTAATAAAATCATAAAAATATATGTACTCATTTAACACTTCTTGAAGATCATTTAATAATTCAAATTCATTTTTATGAGCAAATACAGTCTTAACACCATCGACATACTGTTTAAAATATTTCTCATAAAAAGAATATAGTTCTCTATATTTAAATATTTTTATATTTGATCCTAAAATGTTATGAATGAAATCTATATCATTATCATCAAATATATAAACTGTGTGCGTTTTTGAGTCGGGGATATAATCAGGAATGTAATAAAAATGTTTATAATTTTTAAAAAGTAATTTTCTTTCTTTCAATTTCAAGATGTCTGGAACTAAACCATAATTGAGAAGAATATTACTCATAAATGTATTGATGCTTATTATAATTATCTAAAAAACCGAATGCCCATAATCGCTCCTCACACCACCAACATTTACCGCAATGATAAGTATAGTTTCCTGTTTGATAATCAGAGCCCTCACAACTTCTTGTAATAGGAAATAAAGTATGTGTCAAACCGTTTTCATCATATAATTTTTTAATATCTTTTTTATTAATTTTAAAAAAAGGATTGATATAATGTGCAAAACCACTCCATGTCTCTAAAGGTCTTTCAGCAGATTCATCTCTAGTTCTTTCTTTGTTTTTTGATATTGTTTTATCATTTTCTGGAGGATTACATGTGATACCACTGTAAAGAATATCGATTAATCCAGAATTAAAATTATCCGTATCTCTATCTCTAAATTCTTTTATCTCTCTTTGATACTCATCATTAATATCAGGATAATAAATGATATGATCATTCATTTTAAAATCTAATTCTTTTTCAATAAAATCTATAACATTTCCAGCATAGATAGGATTCCAACCTCTTCCTCTTCTTACTGATAATGGTTGAAATTTAATATTTAATTTTTCTTCTTTGATCTTTTTACAAATCAAATATGCACACATAGAACTATCAGCACCACCTGACATCCACATACCTATAGTTTCTACTGGTTTATGATAAAAATCTTGTTTGACATTATTTTGTATCATTTCATACTTTTCATGCATTGTATCAGTGTCATCAAAAAAACCTTTATCTATAAGTTCTTTCATGACTTCAGGTGTATAACGAATCACTTCTTTAGGTATTTTAATATCCATTTAATATATTCCAAATTTGATTATTAACATCTTTAAAATTCACTTGTTGATGTTTATCACAAGTTTTCAAAAACTCAATACATTTTTCATGTTCATATTCAACCTCAAGATCGCTTAGAATAAGATTATTAAAATCACCCATGCCTCTCAGACTTGGTATTTTCCATTGCTCTCTTATTTCGATTGGTATTTGTTCAGGTCGTAAAAAGTTAGGGTGTGTTAAATTATTCATCACGCAGTAATCATTCCATATGTCATATATCTCATTAATACGATTCACATTCAATACACTAATTGTTGTATGAATATTCACATGATCCCATGTTTCGAAATGCTTTTCAATATTTGTCTCAACTTCAGACCATATTGTGCCATATCTAATACATTCTGCTAAGTCACCAATAGCATCGATACTAATATCTATTTGCACTTTAAATTTTGATTTTAGAAGTTCAACGGTACTTTTACTTGGAAAAATTGAACCGTTTGTATCAAAAACTATCTCATGATCGCCTGGCAAAATATCTAAAAATTCATTGAGTTTTTTTGAAAGAAAAGGTTCTCCACCAACAACTCTTATAGTTTTTAATTCTGAAAGATCAAGTGTTTTGAGAAAATCAATAGAATCATAATTATGATTCGGCTGCCAAAAATGACCATCAAATCTTTCCCAATCTTCATCATATTTTCTCCAAGATGTAGATAAAGCAGGTGTGCAAATTCTACACATAAAATTACAAGTATAATCTAATGCTAACTCAATACCCTCTAGTTTGTCTGATGTGGAACTTCTATTATTCCACTCTTGTCTCATTGATTCAAAACCCAATTTCTCTTGATTTTCGCATATATGACATTCAGGAATCCATCCATCTTTCATTCTCTCTTTCATGTCATACCATTCGAAATATTTCAAATTGGGTATATATGAATTCCAACCAAATTCAGTTTTACCCTTATCAAAATGACAACATGGCGTTACACTACCATCTGGATTATAAAATTCCAAATGATTATACATTTTATTACATTTAGGCATTTTCCTCAACATCTGCAACCGCAGAATCTGGTTTATCAAAAACTGTATATTCAACCATTTTATTTTTTTCATCAAACAACGTTGTTGCAATCATATCTGATGGCATTTCATCTCCACGGTCTATAAATTTGTCTTCATCGGTCTGTAGATATGAATCTATTTTTTCACAGGAACCCCTAAACAAATATACATGTTGTTTAGATATGTTTTCCATAATTGCCTCAATGATCCCATCATTTGAAGCCACGCTTTCTACATCTCTTTTTGTAATAATTTGTTCTGAATTTAATTTATCTAGAAAATCAAATTCATGATCTTCTTCACACAGGTCTTTAACAGAATGTCTCATAAAATCCCAACTTATTTTAAGACCAGACCGTGATTTATCTTGTAACAGTTTTTCTTTTACTTTTTCAAGACTTTCTGATACAGTATCCTCAGAAATGTCAATATGATGTATTCTTCCTAAAGACATTATTTCCTTTCGTTGTAATATTTAATTTGTGATTCTGACATCCATTGTTTTTGAATTTCCCATTCAAATGTATCAGATACGTTTTCTTTACAATGTTGATTACATACTTCAAAAGTGTGCAAATTTTCCCATAGATGAGAAAACATATCACCATTAATAATATTCTCAAACGATTCGTAATTAAGATTATGACTTAAAAAATGACCAAAAGAATGTCCAACTTTTGGCACAATCTCATAATTTGTTACATCATTTGTACCCATCCAACAACATGGCCAAACGTTTCCTCTAACATCAACAAAAAAAGATTCTTCTAACTCATAATTAAAATATGTCGCTTTACATTTAACACATGAATTACTTTCTCTTTCTTTTCTCACTTCTTCAACTTCATAATTTTCTCGTGAAGAATAAACTGTATTGAAAGAAACAAAACCCTCATTTTGTGACGTGGTTCTAGCCTCATCTTCTTGATGCTTATTATGTTCAAATATAATAAATTGCCAAGATGCGGTACCACCATATTTTATATATGTTCTAAAATTATCTTGTAATTTTTTCCACTTCACATTTTTTCTATATATGTGATTAGTGTCTTCCAACCCATCTATACCAAAAATTATTAGTGTTCTTTTTAAAGAAGCCATTCTTTTCCAAAACTCTTTATTTCGAGTTCCGCCGTTCGTTGAAATGTGAATCCATACATGATCTTCACAGGTATCTTCAAAATATTTACAGATTTCAAATATCTCTGTATTTAATGTAGGTTCATCTATGTTACCGCAAAGATGAATATGCATTAATGATTTCATTTTATCAAGAGGAATCCATTTTTTAATTTGCTCTAATGAAACTTCGATAGAATTTAATTGTTTTTTGTAAATAAATTCTGGTAAAACATTATATTTGGCTCTTTCACATGAAGGACATTTTGCATTACAAAATGTTGTGAGTTCTAATTGCAGTCTTTTAATTTGATCTATTTTAAGTGGCCACATTTAAATCTTGAATAATCAGGTATTGTATCGTTGATAAAAAAATCATTGACCTGTTTTGCAAATATTATATGATTCTCATAAGACATGTGATTATTTCTTTTGTCTTTGCCAAAAGTGAAAGTATTACCTTTTTCAGGTTCTTCGATCTGAAGTTCTCTAGTTGAGATTAAATGAATGCTCTTATGCATAATATAGCCATTATCAGGTATCTCTATTCTATCGTTATAAAAACGAAATGGATACCCTAATCCTGATGAAGGCCATATTAAAATTTTTCTGTAATGTTTTGATTTTGAAAAAATAAAACTCACAAATAAAACCTCTAAGAGTCTATTCAATCCTGTAGAATAAAACGATTCATAATCGTTAAATATTTTTTTCGATTTCTTTATTACATCTTTGTTTATTGTATCAGGAAAATCATGATTGTTATCATTCAACATATTGTAAAGTAGCAAGGCATGTGCCTGTTCTTCATCTTTAATATATTCAAATGCGACTCTATTCATATCAGCAAGGCAAAAGAGAAGATAATCACCATGAGTTTCAAGTTTTAAAAACTGCTCAATAGACCATTGCAATCCAGTTCCATGCTTTGAATAATTACGTAAATTAAATTTATATTTATTTCTTAGTATGTCAGTCCAAGTATCAGTATCTTGTTGTTTGATTGAAGTGTCAGAAAAACTGTCGCCAAATATGTCAATAATCACAAATATTCCTCGAGTTTTTTGTAGATGAATAACGCCTCTTCTGGTGCTTTTGAAAAAGTTTCAAGATACTTCGTATAAATCATAAACTCTCTACAGTATTCTACATTATATTCATTATTATTTAAAACACTTTGCACAAAATCATCGGTCGGTAACTCTTTTTTGATATGATCTGGTAGATACTCTGGACTCAACCATTCTGGGGTGAAGCAATTAGTTTTTCTCATTTTGATACCAAGAGAATTTAAATATTTTTCCGTGTCATCGACAATAAAAATGTTATAATTTGTCATAACAAAATTTGACCAGACACCACTTGTCATATCTCCATAGGTAAATTCATCGTTTTCTTTTAAAAGATTCACCCATCTCAATGCATTACGCTCCCATACATTCATTTTCAAACCATATCTAACCCATTCACCTACTGGTCCAATACCATCTATACTTGCCATAATCATAACACGCTTTAATTTCTTAACAAAATTTTGCCATGGTTTATGCACAAACTTAGAGCAGTTTGTATTCATTGAAAAGAACATTGTATCATAATTCACCTGACTGTCAAGCATGTCAAAAAATTCAGGTGAAAATTCTTTTTGAATCGTAGGTTCGCCACCAGTAAAGGATAAATGTTTCAATTTACTGAAATTCACACCATCATAATTTGGCCTTATTTTATCGATTTTTCCTTCACGTTCTTCCCATACAGTGCTTGATTCAGGTTTGCATGTAACACAAGCAAAATTACATTTATTGTCAAAAGATATTTCAAGACCTTCAAGAAAGACATCATCATTGTATTCATGCTCTTGATTCATAACTTGTCTTTGCGATAATTCACCAATTGAATCATAGTAATAACAAGATTCACACTCATCTATGTGATCACCATTTAACATTCTTTTTCTCAATATTTGCATTTCTTCACCACGAAAAGCATCTAGAACATTGGTGTATCTTTTTTTGATAGGAGGATGATAGCAACATGTACGGTAAGTCCCTTCAGGACCTCCTGTCATTCTTCTAAATGGTGCCATGCAAAATGTGTTCATAAGAATCCACATTGAGTGCTATAAAAAATTGAAAGACATTATCTTGATATGCAAAAGCATCGTGCCACTTCAAAGTATTGATTAAATATAATCTACCTGCTTCTATATTTTCTTCAGCGACATATATTTCATGTTCTTGAGTTGTTTCATTCCAATTGCAAAAACCATCAGTCGTATCTTCTGATTTAAACCTTAGATACATACCGTCAGGATTTGTTGTACCCCAAAGTCGCAACCATTTGACTGGATGCCATGTATCATAATGTGGTTTGAAATGTGCTTTTGTATGCCATTTAAGAATACAACTTCTCACCATATATGGTTTTATATCATTCAATGGTTCTAACGATTTCATATTTAAAGCACTTGTCGGTCGAGTGAAATATGTTTCTAGTTGTAATTTTTCTGTATCGATATTGTTCTGAACATTTTTATAAAATCGTGTAAAATCTTCAGGTGTGTCGTTGTAACCAAGATTAACAAAATTCCATCTATCTAAGGGCCAACATACTGGTTCAGGATCATTATCCATTCTACCATTTTCATTAACAAGAGGCAACCCATATCTTGGAAGGTCTGTAAATTTATCACCCCATTGATAAAAGTGTGAGTCATATTCGTTCATATCTTCAAGAAAATCTTTAACATTTATGTTTATATCTAACGGGACAAGATTCTGTGTGTGCAACCTCTCATAATCTTCTTCACTTATATAATTCATTATACACCTTTTGTACGGATTCGTTAAATGATCTTAAATTTAATTTACATTCATAATTAGCGAGTTCAAACGCCTTATGTACATGCTTCCAAAATACATCGTATGGTATCAATGGAGTAAAATTAGTTAAATCCCACACACGTTTTTGAAATGAATTTGGAAAGAAAGGTATCTCATCAGAGTCATCAGCAATTTCAGAATTTTTAACCTCATGAAAATAATTTATTCGCTTAGATAGCCACTCTGAAAAAAGATCATTTGTAGGCAAGGTTACGTATAACAACATGCCTCGCTTATCATCAAGAAGAGATATCTTTCTATATACACCATAATTAGATGCTATTTCTAAGATAACTTTCTGATAGTTATGTGGTATCCAATGATCATGATCAATACAAAAATCTACTGTATTATCCCATCTTCTGTTAGGATATGTTTTACTTCTAACTTCAAATTTAAATTTCATTGCTCATCACTAAATTAGTATTCCAATACATAGGAAAGGGTTTATCATAAAAACTTTCTATGAAAGAATTAGCATACTCTTTTATATTTGTCCAGTGATCCATTACATCAATCGAATTTACTGCTGGTGTATTAAAAAACTCATGTTTTATAAAAGTTTCCATATTTTTACCATTCCAAAAATTTTCATTCGTCACATTTCCATTTGTCATTTTTTCAACAAATTCCCCATTATCAAATATTGGATGTAGAAAAGAACAAACATCTGTACCAAAAACATTTTGTGCATGTATATGTGGAAAATTCCATTTACCGCACATGAATTTTTTATGCTCTTCTTTTATCCATTGTTTTAACCATCTTTGGGCCTCGTCTTCTGTCTTAAAACACATAACATGATTGACATATTCTTTGTTAGACCAAATAAGAAATATAGGCAAAGGCCACATACCCTCACTTTCTTTAAAATTATTTTTTTTATTGACAATATCTCTGCAACATGGATTTCTAGTGCATCCATCACGATATTTGTCAATTATTTTATGTCGTTCAGGGCTATATAATTCTTTGGAATTAGTCCATTTGTAATTATTTTTCAGGTTTAATCTTAAATTATATCCAAACATTTTTTATATATTCTTAAAGATTGTTCTGGTATTTCATCTAGAACCATAAGATATTTCGTATATTCAATAAACTCTTCAACTCTATTTTTATCATAAGTTCCTGAATTCAGAATCTTATCTACAAATTCTTTATGCACATCATTGTAAAATTGTGTTTTCATGATGTCTTCTTTAATTGTATCTGGTAGATACGCAACGTTCAATTTTTCAGGTGAATAACAATTTCTAAGATCAAGAATTATATCATGTTCTTCTGCCCATTTCATAGATTCAAAAACATTAAATACATTATAATTCTGCATGACGAACATGATACGCAATCCTGTTAAATATGGAGGTCGCAATTTGTAATCAGGATTACCATTTCTTTCAAATTTACTTTGATCAAACCATTTTTTCCACTTATTTAAATTATTTTCAAATCTTTTTATTTTTAAACCTTTACGACAAAACTCACCAACTTCTCCAACACCATCTAAACTCAAATATATTAAAACATTTTCACAACGATCTACAAAATCAAAGAATTCTTTTTTTGGAAAAACTGAATTATTTGTCGCCATGGTAAAAAGTTTTGCTGATCTACCCTCAAAAAAATCGCCTTCATATTCTGGCATTATAAAAGGCTCACCACCAGAAATTGTTATAAGATCTAAATCCTCTAATCCATCTAACATGTATGTATTTGTCGGTTTATTATCAGTCACCTGCATTGGGGCTTTTTCCCACATACTACTAGCACTTGGGTTGCATATTGTACATCTAAAGTTACATTTATTTGATGGATAAATTTCTATTTCTTTTAATTTTTTCTCTCGTTTTTCATAGCAAGAATTTATGCTTTCTCTTAAACTCATAAGACCAAGAGATTCTAAGTGATAACAATATCGGCACCCATCAAGTTTTTCACCCTGAAGCATTTTTTGTCTGAGGTCTTTCATCTCTTCACCCTCAAATGCTTCTGCAAGAGTTGAATATTTACCGTCAGGTATAAAAACTTTTTTTTCTATATCTGTACCATCGCCAGTTATTTCACCGTAATGTGTGCATGTATTGAGATTTCCATTCCACCATTGTGTCATTCTGACAAAAGGGCTCATACAAAAGTAAGACATTGCTCAGGAACTTTTACAAAAGTGTTCAAATATTTTGTATATTGTTGAAATTTGGCATAAATTAATTCTGATTCCTCACCTTTATCCAAAACCTCTAAAACAAACTGTTCATGATTGTCATCGAAAAATTTTGATTTTTTTATTTCTTGTTTAAATTTATCTGGCAAATATGCAGGACAAAGATAATCAGGCTCAAATGCAGTTGTAAGCATCACTCGATCTCTCATGCCAAATCTGTCTAAAAATTCCAAAGTTTTTGTTAAATTGAGAACATTATAATTACTTAACACAAAATTGACCCAAGGTCCATCATGTCTTGATTTTCTATCAAAAGTTCTATCTGAAAAAAATTTTAACCATTTTACAAAATTTCTTTTCCATACCCTCTGCTTCCATCCTAATCGACAAAACTCACCAACCTCTTCAATACCATCTAACGAAATTCCTATACAAACGTTTTTCAAATTTGACAAAAATTTCATCCATCTATCACCAGGAAATGCAGAACAATTAGTAACCATTTGAAACCAAACATTTTCATCTGTTTTACTTTCTATTAGATCCCAAAATTCATCTGTATAGTAAGGCTCAATAGTTGGCTCACCACCCATAATTGTTATTTGTTTAAGATGCTCAACCCCATTTAATTCAATCGGAAGTTTATGTGAAATATGACTGTCGATAAATCTAAATTCTTTATTTCTTGCTTCCCAACCTGAGGAAGCAGATTCATCACATGTAACGCATATAAAATTGCACTTATTTGAGGCGGCAAAATCTAATTCACGTAATTTTGTTGATGGTGGTTCTGGATATCTTTCATTTATATCCTGTCTGCAAGAATATTGATTTGATTCATCATAGAAATAACACCACTCACATTCAGGTCTTTTTTTACCGTCTCGCATTTCTTGACGAATATTTTCCATTTCATCACTTTGAAATGCATCAATAATATTTGAATATGTACCTTCTAGAGGTGGATGATACACACATGTTCTCAAATCTCCATTTGGAGATCTTGTCATGCGAGTAAAAGGTGAGGCGCAAAAATATTTGCTATTTGAAGAAAGATCGCTCAAGTTTTAATTTTTTAAATTCTAAAGTTTTCGCATTTTGTATGCTTTCAATAAGTTCTTGTTCAACAATACTAAAATAATTCCATTTACTTTGCTCTCCAAGATCAGAAAGTTTTCTATCGCCTTTGTTTAAACCTTGACCATATTTTTCTGCAATATAAAAAATAAAATCTTTTTCTGTCTCAATTTTTATCTGAACATCTCGATCTAAGTCTGGAGGTGTTTTTGTAAAAATCCAATTATCTTCAACTTTTTCTTTTTGTGCAAAATCTAAAAGATCTTTTTTCGAATTTATTTTAATTGTATCAAATTTATCACGATCCATGTATTTCATATAACCAAGATATTGACAGGTTCTTAAACATGTCAGCAATTTGTTGTCAATTTCTATAGGTTTGAATATGACATTATATGTTTCAGAGTCACCATATTTGCTTTTAATCAGTTCTTGAGGAAATTCTTTGTCATCATAATTATTCAAGTAATCGTCAAATTGTTTTATAACACCATCTTCACCATCAGGATATAAAAAGATGACATTATACTCACACAAAGATGTATTAAAATACACAAATTTGTTTAGTGGCTCACCCAAGTTATTAAAATGATCGTTATGAGAACTTGTACTTCTAATTGAACTTTCCATAGTTCTACATGACTCTTCATCTGGTTTAACCGAAAGCCATTTGACTATAGTAACAAAACCAATCATAATTAAAATTGTGACGTATCTACCGTTACACCCAATGCAGTTATAGCATCAAAAAATGCTGATGAAAAAGAAGATGTTTTAGCAGTTGCAATTGCTGATTTCAAATCTGATTCGTAATGCTCAAGACCATAGGGAATCGTATCATTTATGTTATTACTTTCAATATTTAACGCCATGCCTCTGGTTTCATAAATAAAATACTCAAAATCTTTATCATTATCAATGTCTGCAGGATAAGTTGTCCATTTATTATTAACATTTTCATCTGTAATCCAATTTTCGAAAACAGTACCATCTAAATTTAATGCGTTGTAAGATGATTCATCATTAAATCTCAAATAACCTAGTTCTAAACTTGCTCTCATTTTATGTAACAGAGAATCAGGAATAGATATAGGTCTTATTTTTACATCCATATCGGCTAGGGGGCCATATTTTTGAATAACATATGGATCTGGAAATGTAGTGTGACCAACATAAGTTAAATAATCTACATGCTGATCAATCATACCCTGTTCGTTTGCGTACAAAAATATCGCATTATATTCTTTGGTGACAGAATCAAAATATACAAACTTATTTACAGGTTCTCCAGCATTAGTGAATTGTAAATTGTTTTGTCTTTTAAGCAATATCAATTGTTCTAAATCAAAACCATCATCTATATCGTATTCTGATTGCTTATACTTTACTATATTGATAAACCCATCCATAAAATCCTTTTTTATAAAAGAAAATAAAATTATTTCATTTATAAAGTATTTAGATTACTTTTCATTACAGATAATTTTTTAATCCATTTATCTGTCATTTTCTTGCATTTCATTATATCTATTTCCCATACTGTTTGTTTCTTATCATTAATATCCACAACATTTCTAGGTATCAACCATTGTCGTTTTGATTTCTTAACAGATAAGTCAATTCGAGAATTATAATTGGTTGTAATAACTATATCCTTAGAATCATTTATTTCATGACAGTATTCTATTGAAATACCTGCCATTACATTTGAAAATAATCTCTCTTCAAAATATTCACCCCAACATTTAGGTCTATGTTTAGTGGTTATTGCTTTAGTCAAAATTCTGAATGTATTCGGTACAAACTCACTTATATCATCAATACCTGAGATCATCGCCAATTTTTCATTATTGAAAAACATCAAGCATCTCAACATTTTTTCTATGTTTATATAATCAATATCATAATTCAGTCTTCGTTTTTTAAATTCAGGTATGAGTTCTTGAACGAGTTTATAATCAGTATATCTAAAGTCTCTAACTGTGATCATAATTTGCGGTACGAATCAATTTATTCATCTTATTTACTTGTATTTTATCGACCTTTGTAACCGTTACAGGTGAATCAACATACCATTCCTCTACTTTTTCTTTGACCACAGATGCATTTTCATTTCCATCATAATACAACCATACTTTGTCATTTTTAATTGTGAGCATACACCGATTTACACTTGTGTTATCCAAAACATATCTTTCAATAGTTTCAGGTTGCAAACGAGAGCAATTAAGTGCTAGTATATTTTTCTTTCTTCCTGTGACTTTCAAATCTTCAGTCACCATGTCACCAGATTGCCAAAAAGATTCTTGTAACTTCCATTTTATAAACAATTCTTTGTCTTTTATGTAATAGTCTATTAGAGGTGATAATTTTTCGCCAATACGTTCTTCATCTTCAGAATCAGATATTGCAGGTGGCACTTCAGTAGAACCATACAAGTGATGAAATTTTATTGCACCTTTAGATAAAACATCTTTTTTTATTCCTTCAGGTACTATATCTGCACCAGAAGATATTGTCATACCTGTAAAATTAAAATCAATCCATTTTTTCGTTTTCTTCAAAACTCTATAAACCGCAGGCAAAATAAATGCATGAGTTGCATCTTTAATTTCATCAAGATATTCATATGGACTAAATGCTTTCACTCTCAATTTGCACCCTGATATGTATGCAGGCAATACAGACAATACAGGATAGCCAATCGAGGCGGCAGGAAGAGATGCATTGACTATGTAATCATCTTTTACATAATTATTGTATCTACAGTTTTCTTCTGCAACTTGTTTGATAAGTTCGTATGAATGAACTATTTTTTTAGGTGTGCCAGTTGAGCCTGAAGTATGATATACAAAATCTTCTTTACGATCAAATTTTCTAATTATATCTTCAGTCTCTTCTTTATAATCAATACATTCAATGTTTAAATTGCTCATCGGTTGTCTCAACAATTTTTTTAGTCAATTTAATAGCATACCAATCACCTATGAATGGAAAAATTGTATGCACGATACCCAATAAAAAAACGGCCCCTGCATATAATGTGCATAAACCTGAATACTTAAAATGATGCCAATAATTAGAATTTGCTTCTTTTAGATGATTAAAGTTTAGGAGCATAATAGTCAAACTCGTTAAAATATGTACCTAATTGACACCATGTGCCAGATGGAAATATCCACTGATAACTAGATGTGTATTTTTGATAATAATCCCACATATTTTTTTTCATCTCATCATTTTTGCTATCTATCCAAAATTGTGTGTCAGTTCTTTTAGATAATTGATAATGTGCAAGTATAAACCGAATACCGTCATTCCAAATTCTTCTCATAACTCTATTATAAGATTCTTTTCTGTATCCTCTTTTGATTGTATTTACTAATTGTGTAATTCCTGCTTGTGTCATAAAAAGTGTGGTAGCCTCTAATGGATCAACAAAACCAGCAGAACTTCCAATCGCCACAACATTATCAGACCATGGATTTTGAAAGACTATAGGTGTCCAACTATATTGTCTTGGTTCCCCGATTGCGACTCTGCCTTGTTCTTTTTGATTATTTAAAAATTCATCTAAAGCATCATCATGCGATACATGTCTTGAACTATAAACATAGCCCATACCAACTCTATTTCTCAAACTTATTTCAAACTCCCAACCATACTTTCTTGCAGTAGATTTAGTAACGTCCCAATCTAAATCTTTATCGGTATGAACAGGATTTACCCATGCACTATCAACAAAATGTTGATGATGCAATTTCATTGGAGTTTTATCTTTAACAAATTTTCTTGAGAATCCTGTGCAATCGATATACAAATCATAACCATCTGGCAGAGATGTTACTTCATCTTCAATAACTTTCGTTCTTTGACAAGTTTGTTTAACAATAAAGGCAGTAGATTCTGCACACACATGATATGCATAATCTGCTCGTTTATCTGGAGTGTCAAACTCGTTATAAAATATTTGTTTATTGATGCTACCGTTTTTCCAATTTGATTTGTCTGCATACATCTTATCAAATATGTTGTCATCATTAAACCAAAATCTTGTCACAAAAGGATCATCTTTTTCTGGGTCTGGTGTGTTCCAACCTTCTTTGTAATTTCCATACTTATAAACCGCATTACCTTTTTCCATCCATTGATCTTCTTCGATACCCATTGATTCCCACCACCATTTTAGTTGTGGCAAACAACTTTCTCCAACACCTAATGCAGGTATTGTTGGGGCATCATAAATTGTTATTTCTGAATCTGGTAAATGCTTTTCAAAATATCCAGCAGACCACCATCCAGATGTGCTACCACCTATTATGCAAATTTTCATATCACTGTTATTGGATCACTAGGTTTATAATATTCAATGACATCTTTATCACTCATATTTCTTATGATATCATTTCTATATGGTAACGACTCGTAATATAATTCTTGTGATGGATATCTTTGTGTTAATACAACTGTGTCGGACGGGATAAATGTCATGGAGAACAAATGCTCTCCATATTCATCTGCTATTTTCTGATTGTATTGTCGAAAAGGATGATTTTCAATAAAACTATACAAATATCTTTTTATTTCATCTTTCGACTTAAATTCACGTTTTACTTTAATAATACTATTTGTAACAATCATGCATGTACGATAGTCTCAATGTTTTTCATTTTCTTTAAAGATGGAAATTTAAAATCTTTATTATCGTGATGTTCTCTTCTATCTCTTGTCTTGTCGGCAACACCTACACCCATAAGCAATATTGGTGTATCACCAAGAATGTTTGTAATTGAGGCAGAATCCATGCATTTACAACAACCTGTCGAATAACCTAATTGAGTTGCAATAAGATTTACATAGCCTGCTGAAAGACCTATTGCCATTGCACGATCTTCTTCATATTGATCATTTTCTTGTCGCTTTAATTCTGGTTCATTTTTCACAAACGCTAAAAGCATGTTTGCTTTCACTTGAGAGTTTGTATAAAAGTCACCATCATCTCCACGATCTTCTCTGTAATGTCCAGTCGTTGAGTTATCATTATAATCATGATAGATAGGTCCAAAACCTTTTGTATTATCATGAATGGCATCAATAACATCTCTATCTTCAATAACATGTAACTTAAAATAATTTAAATTCTGTTTTGAAGGAGAATTTGTTGCCGCCTCTAAAATCAATTTTTTGTCTTCTTCTGAAATAGTCGCATCAAGATTCCAATTTCTTTGACATTTTTGTGATTCGTGAATCGATTCTTTGAGCATTTTTTTAAAAGAACCGTGCATATTATCTCCTATAAAACCTTTACACCGGTTTTTGTTTCGAATTGTTTTGCCTCTGTCTCATTATTTATAATGGGTTGTCCCTTTACGTTCAATGACGTATTTAATAGCATAGGACATCCTGTTTCTTTTTTCCACTCTTGTAATAATGTTCTGTGTGGTTCTTCTGTAATCTCTTGAAGTCTTGAAGTTCCATCGAGATGGACTATACCTGGATATTTTTCAATTGTCTCTGGTTTCGCTTTACGAATTGTATTCATAAAAGGTGAAGGTATTCCGCTCTCAAAATATGTATCAGCATCCTCTTTAAGAATCATAGGTGCAAAAGGCCTAAACTCTTCTCGTCCCTTTACTTTATTTACCCTATCTTTTATATCTAACAAAGATGGATCTGCAAGAAACGATCTATTGCCTAATGCTCTCGGTCCAAACTCCGCACGACCTTTAGCAACACCTACCATGCAATTTCTTTTCAACTCTTGTATGATCTCTGTTACAGGATATTCACCAGGTATTTCATAACCTAGATATGCATTTGCTGGTATCTTTTTATCAATCACACAACCTATAGCAGATCCACCATCGCCTGGATTGCATGGTATGAATGTATTGAATTTTGTGAGAAAACGATTTGCGGAAACATTCAATGCACAACCACCTACAAATACAAGATTATCGTCTTCTATTTCATTGATAATCTTCTTAAATTCTTCTTCGTAAATTTCTTGTGCGATTGATGCAATCTCAAACTTATCAAAATTTATATTTATTCCTGTATGAAAATTTGCACCATTGTCCCAAAACTCTTTGACAATATCGTAATTTTCGATTTTGTGTTTTTTAACTGCTGAAGCACCCATGAGAATATATTCTTCTTCATTAGGTTTCCATCCAGCCGCCTGTGTCATTGCAGAATAGAACAGACCAATTGACTTTGGATATCTCCATGATTTTTGTTTTGTGAAATTACCATCGATGACTTTCCATTGTGTAAGAGTATCCCACTCACCAATCGCATCAACAACTAAAACAGTACAATCTAAGAAAGGAGAAGTCCAATACCCATAACGAGCATGAGACAAATGATGATTAGATTGAATAAGTCTATATTTAAAGTCAATTTCATGAAGCGGATTTTGACCTGCAAATTTTCTTCGTTCATCTTTAAGTTGATAATCTTCGTAAAAATAAACTTCATCAGGTTCTCCCCAATTATCTTCTGCATACTTGATAAGATTATCAGGTATCACAGGATCATTCTTCTTTCTTGACCATCGTTCTGCATCTGATGCAAATATAAGTTCATTATTTTGAAAAACTGCTAATGCACCATCATGAGAACCAAACGTAGTTCCCCATTTAATCATTCAAATCTCTTTTAAAAATTGGCAATTCTCTTTTATTATCAATAAAAAAATTCTTAATAAAGTCATAAAGAATATGATGATTTACTTCTGATAAGTGATTGATTCTCAAGTCTTTTAAAAATATTTTTTCATTTTTCACGAAAACATTCTCATCTATACTAATGTGATTTAAAGGTTTTTTTACAATAAAACAATTTTCGGGTATTGTTTGAATTAAATCAAATGTCATATTGTTAGTTGGCCATATCAATATCTTATCATACAATTCATAAAAACTCAAGATATAAGTTAGATATAAAGACGGCAATAACTCTAAAAGATTACTTTTTCTCAAAACATCATAATCACTGACTATTTTCTGTTCTTTTTGATTCAAAAATATATTTTCATAAGTAGATTTTCTCCACAATTGAAAAATTTTACTTGCATCATAATCATCAATATATTTAAAATGTATTCTATTTGGATCTGGAAATACAATAAACAAAAAATCTGATTTTTCAATACTTAAATTTTGTAAAGATTCTATGATATATTGTGGTCCAACTCCGTTCTTAGAAAAATTTTTTATATTAAAATCTGATGCTAATAAGTTTAGATATATCGAATCTGGTTTATATTTTGAAAAACTGTCTCCTATGATGAACAAATCACTCGTCATAGTAGAGTTCCTTAGTAAAATATTTCTTTTGTGGCCACCATTTACCTCTACTCAATATCAATTTGTCAGTGAGAATAGATTCATCATATTGATTTGCAAATAAGCATCTAAAATCCATTGTGAAACGTGTTATTTTTGATATGTTTTTTACAGGAGGTCCATGAAGTTTTTTATTGCCAAAAAAAACTTGAACTTGACCATAGTTTAATATTTTAGGGTAAAAAATACCATCATCACCCTCTACAATCATCGCATTATTTTCTTCAATCTTAGTCAATGGCATCCAAAAATTAATTTCCCACCTCGGATGACTATATGGATGGTCACCATCTCTATGTGCAGAATAATCAATACCATTACGATTAATTATATTGCTATATTTACATGAAGCACCTGATGGTATTATTTTAAAAGACGGCAATCTTTGATGCAACATCGGTTCTTTAAAATACTGTTCTTTAACAATATCTTTAATAAATAATTTCCACATAGATTGAAATTCAAAGTTTGACCTCATATCTTTAAAAATCAATTCTACTACATCACCAATTTCTTTGTTTTGAGGTATCTCGTGACCATCCCACTCAAAATCCTTTGAACCATAATGCTTATGTATGTGTTCAAGATCACACTCAAAAAAATGCTCAAAATACTTTTTGAAATTATATAAATCAGTATTATAATTAAGTATTTTTTCCATTATCGTCTTGTTTTGAGAATTACTACTCGTTCTCTTGGTCCTGTAAAAATAGGTTTTTGTTTTTTTATATTCTGATAGTTATGTTCTATTTTTGGTTCGACCTTTTTACATAAATTTTTTATGTCATTTAAAGATAATTCATTCAAGGTTTCTATTTGATTCAGTATATTATCAATTCGTTTTTCTAAATTCTCTTCATTATCAAAATCATAATCAAAAATTTCATCATAATTTTCGAAACCATATTCTTTTAAAGTTTTGTAATAATAAGGACCTGCTAAAGTTATGAAAGGTTTTTTGTAAAAAATAGGTTTATATGTTTTTTCAGAATAATGTGTCGAAAATTTTGCATATGATTCAGCAACTATGTCAATACAACTCTCAAAATATTCTTTAGGAACACCATAATCAAACAAATTTTTAAAATATCCGTTTGGATAATGATCAGGAATTTCGGTTAATGTCTTACCCTCTTGTAGATGACTGTAACAACAATCAATTTCATTATCTCGCAAAAAGGCCACAAGCAAGAATCTATGAACTTTTGTATCCGTATCTGATAAACTTATTAAACTAATAAATTTATTTTTTATAATATCAGTTTGATATGTACAATCAAACTTTTCGGATGTTACAAAATTATATATCAAAAACCATGGATCTGACTTGACAGATGGATTTTTTGTCAATCTTTCAGCATTTATATCTAATGTGTAAAAATTAAATTGCAATTTATCATAGACATTTTCTGAAACCATAGCATTGATGAGTTCTTTATCATCTATCAAATTAATTATACCATCATCAAGTCTATATTGCAAGTCTTCATCAAGTTTTAAATTAATCAAAATAACTTTCTAAAGATCCTTCTCTATTTAAATCTAAAGTGACACAATGAAAACCTCCACCTAAAGTTCTAGTCGATCTTAATTGAAGACCAACACAATCAATACCATGTTTCTCTAATATTTTTATAAGAGGTAATTGTGCTTTTTCAACTATAACTAGATCTTCCTTCACACTCAATAAATTTAAAGCAATTGCATTTTCACATACTGCCGTACCTTCATAATCAATATTTACCCAGTCATTAAAAAATATTTTATCCCATGATTTGAAAATAGCAGGATAAGAATCTTTGCTAGTTCTGTCGGCATTTAATAACACCAATCCAGGTCTTAAAGGGACGATTGTACTATCAATATGTGCGCCTGAATAAGATTTTACAGTTGTATGGATATTATAATCTGGAAAGGTTCTTTGTAACCAATCAGCACCCAAACGATTACCGCTATTGCTGATTTGAAAAAGAATATCTTTACCCATTCTCACTATGTTGGCGGCATCAAACAATATCTCATTATTCATTAATGTTGGTTTTGATAAATCTGAAAAATCAAAAGCATCATCTAACAACATAGGTTTTGGTGCTGATATCATATTTGCACCATCAATAAATGCCTCATACATTAAATCTCTGTAACACCAAGTTTCAAACATTCTGCTTCTCATTGAACTTGGTGTCTCTATTAAAGTTTTATTAAGAACTAAAATAAGATCTCTAGGACAATAATTATACCATCCTTTCGTTTCCCAAAATGGCGATTTAATTGTTTTATAGTGTGGATGAATATTTGGTCTATGAACTGTTACACCCAAATTAGTTAAAGTATCTGAAAGTAAATCCAAATCTTCAATCGCATCATTTATTGTTTTTTTGTTATGTTGTTTGGGTAACTCATAGAGGTCTTCATAATCTTTATTCGCATACATAAAATTACGCATTGATGGATCAACATCGGGCGTTCTCGCATGTTCTGCACGACCCACTATGACATCTTTAAGTGGATCCCAACCATTATTACTGTTTATTTTCATATCACTCCATTATGAATTTGTAGGCATCCTCGTTTCTGGATTATACCAATAAAGAGATTGATGAGGATTATGCTCTATTGATTCACTTTTATAATAAAATTGTCTAATAGTAAATCTTCTACCATTGCATACTGGTTTGACGCCATGAGATAATGATTCACTATGTTTAAATAAAACTGCTGAATTATGTTTAGGCGGTTTTTCAAAAATAATTTTTTCTTTCTTTTCGTCCCATACATGAAATTCACCACCTTCACAATCACCAATATATAAACAAAGATTTACTGCACGGTGCATTTTTATTCTGTTATTCCAATTAAAATCTATGTGAGGATCTATCAAATCATTTCTTTTCATCAAAGAAACTCCTTCACCAACACCATGTGAATCTACAACCAAACCATCGATATTCATCTCTTGTTCAACCCATGATATAAATTCTTTCGAATGCAAATAGTTTCTTGCCTTTTTCAGAATTTGTCCATCACCATAATATTCCTGCATATGAGTATTATTACGATTAAAATCAGACCATTCACGAATCGAATTAAATTCGCTCAACAGATCTACATCTAAATAATCTGATAAAAAATCTTCGTAATATTTCATACAAAAAATCTCTCTGATCTTCTGCCCCACCAAAGACATTCTCTTGCGTATTTTTCCAAATCTCCATCATAAACAAGATATGGGTCGAGCATTTTATTAAATTGTTTTTCTACCAGTTGTGAATAGGTATCATTATATGTATCTTCAAGAAATTTTTTTATTTCATCATAAAAGTCTCTCTTGTTTTTTACAATATTAAGACTTGTTGCTTCCTCATACTCCCAATATACATCAGATGTTTCATCGACTTTTCTTCCCCACGGTATTTCATGATTAAATACACGATCCATCAGTTTCATTGTTATATCATATTCCCTGTAAAGAATGGTCGAATGATCATTCATAAACCAATCAAATAAATTATTGTAAAAATCTCTATGAGAAATATTATGATATTTTTTTAAATCGATTGCTAAAATTCTTAACCATCCTAAAAAATGAACCGCCATCATATACCATTTCCAACCACACGCTTTTAAATAATCTTGATACGGCATTGAATTTGAACCTACAATTATATCATTAGTGTCTTCCATCAATTTTTCGGGTGGATGATCGTGATGAAAAAAACATGGGGCAGTTTGAACTATTTTGATACCATATTTTTTAAGATATTCAGGATCACCGAATGGTGTATTTGGTAAGGCAACCATAAAATATATTCCAATATAGTTATGATAACCAATATCATCAATCAATTTAAAAATTCCGTTCTGAAATGATTCTAAAGTTTCTTCTGGTAACCCCATAATTATCTCAATATATGCAGGAATACCTCTCGATTCACAATATTCTACAACCTCCTCTAAATTTGTGTTTTCATTTGCTCTTTCAACCGCTTTTAAAGTGATGTCATTCATGGATTGTAAAGCAAGAGTCACACTTTTATTTAAACCTACTTTCCATAAATCTTCAGCAATATCAAATAAAAATTTTTTCTTGTGTTTTGCCCATGTAATATTAAGTGCATTAGGATAACCAGTGGTTTGAAATTTGTCAATTAGATAATCTGAAATTTCTTTATGCTCTTTAATCATTCCAAAATTATTATCTATTAATTGTAAATATTCAACTTTATGTTCTGAAACCCAATCAATTTCTTTAAATAATTTATTTTTATCTTGTTTTGCTATTTTTGTGTAAAATCGATCTCCTATCTCGCAAAATGTACATGTATAAGGACAACCACGAACTGGTTCAACAAGACATTCCCAATTATGATTTGTTTTAGATTTTTCTATTAACTCATCAAAAAGACCATCAAGATATGGGCTTGGTAATTCAGCAAAATTTTTTATTCTTGATTCTAAAGGATTGACAAAATCATGAGTAGATATACCATTGACTAGAGACCAATCATTGTTCTTCAAAAGATTTTGAAATACTAATTCGCCTTCGTTATGTACAATCGCATCTATAAAAGGGCGGTCATTCAAAAATTCTTCACAACGACCATGTTTCGGTGTTCCTAAACCACCATAAATTATTTTACAATCAGGATTTATTCTTTTTATTTCTTTACAAAGTTTATCATTCGTTGATGCATTCCAAATAAAATAAGATACTCCTATAACATCACATTTAGCCATTCTCTCAGCGGAGATTGATATGTCAAAAGAACCATCAAGTATATACTCCCAATCATGAACATCAAAAGAATAATTATTCGTAATTTCTGCATCTCTTCTACAATAACTCCAAACACAACCAGTTGAATATGGTATTTTAACTTGATTCGCAAAAACATGAGAAAGTTCTATGAATCCTATTCTTTTCATATTTTAAATCGATGTTTGTCTAAAAAAGATAAAAAATCATAGTCAGTTCCTTCTTCTTCTATTTTAGCAAGTCCTGACCATAGAGAACGTTGTTTATTGAAATGATGATAATTATGTTCAATTTTATCATTTAATTTTAATATTTCGTTAGAAAAATCTTTTGTTGGTATTTCACATAAATTCTTGACTTGTTTTACTATAGATTCAAATCTTTTATTAAAGTCTTTATCATCAAAAGAATAGTCAAATAGTTCATCATATAACTCATATCCCATAATTTTTAAATACTTATGCACATTTCTACTCGACATTAGAATATAAGGTTTTTTGTGTGCGACTGGCTTCCACGTTTTTTCAGTAAATGATAATCCATCATCAAAAAATGCATCGGTAACTAAATCTACACAACTTTGAATATATTCTAATGGTACTGAATGTTGAAATGCTTGCCATTTATTTTCCATTTTATCTACGACCTCTTCTCTTGTCTGTTCAATTAATGGTTTATCAATAACAGAATCAAAAATATTTGAATCGTAAATCTCATTCAATTCAGTGAGTTCATTAAGATATTTTCTCTCACTTTCTATGTCAAATGTGTGATCAAGTTGTCCTTCGTCTTCAAATGGATAATATGAATAAACAAAATTTTTTTGTTGATACATTTGACGAACCAACATAACTCTATGTTTTTTACGTGTTCCATTCAATGAGATGAAATTGTATTTATAATCAAATGTCTTATATTTTGAACCATCCCATAATGTATTTTTTGTAACACCTAATATTTTATTATTATTTAATCTAAAAAATTCATCATAACACATCGTATATGGGTGATATAAAAAATGAATTTTTGTTTTTATTTCTTCCCCATTCTCAACTATAGCCTTTTTAACTTTTTCTACTTGCCATTCAATGTTAAAATCACTTGTGACATAATAAATTTTTTCTTGCTTAAATTCAGATGTTAAAATTAAATAAATTTCGTTCCAACCACCTGGAACGCCTTCAATAAATGGATACAGTCTATCGCAATGAAATTCGTCCCAAAATATAATTGGCTCATCTTGTGGTATTTTGGGATAATGTTTATCCCAATTTGAACCATAATTTATATCTACTTTATCGAAACTAATTATCATTATATCCGTAATAAACGACTTGACTTAGGGTCTCATTGTGTATTGAATCATTTCTCTTGAATTCTCTCCACGGATCAACAACAATACTTCCTTGATTAAAAGCAAAATCATGATACTTGTCTTTATGTGCAAGTAAATATGTACAAGGCTCTGTTGTCCAGTTCTGATCATATCCAACTTTCAATCTTGATATTTCATTTATGTAATGACCTATCAATAATGCATACGAACCATCCACGTAATCAACATTTGGCTTATATGATTTACCGAGTATTGTTATTGGCAAATTAAAACTTACAAGTTTTTTAGCAATATTTTTTGCCTGTACTTCTCTTGATTGCATTATTGCTCCAAAAATATCATATTCTAAATTCAATTTTTTTGATAAATGACTTAATGCAATATTGTCACGTGGATGACATGGACCTCCATCACCCATACCTGGTTTCATATAAGTCTCACCCATTATACGTTGCGTTGATTTTGCAAGAGCATTTGCGACAACATCACAATTAATATTGGTACTTTTTTCGGCAACATCTTGAATCATATTGACAAGACTTATTTTTGCTGAAATAAAAGTATTATAGAAAACTTTTATACATTCTGCTTCATCAAGAGTACCTATCTCATATCTAGTATTTTTCTTTTCCATTATTGAGTCATAGAATTCTACAAGATCATCGACAACCGATCTTTCTACATTATTAGACCCAATTATAACCATTTCTGGATTCAACATGTCCCATGTCGTTGTACCCATGGCAATCAAATAAGGGTTGTAAATGAAATTTACACCTTTTTTAATAATGGGAATAAATTGTTCCCTGCATGTTCCAGGTAAAACTGTGCTAATTAAAACAATTGTTTGACCTTCAACAACGTATTCGTTTATAGAATGTAATACATCTATAACAGTATCATAATTAAAATCTTTGACAGGAAGATGCGATGATGGTGTGCTACCATCATATTTAGGATCATGAGGTGTCTGTACCGCAATAAATATAAATTTTTTATCGATTACTGCATCTTTAATGTCTTGATGTATTATAACTCTATCGCTATCTCTTGCAAATGTATCAAATCCATGAACTTCGTTTTTTGATGAAACCATGGCTTCCGCACATTCTAATCCCAATTTACCGAGACCAATAAATCCTATTTTATTCATAGATAAACCTTTTTAAAATTTTTCCTGTTTTGTCATAAAGATTTTGGTGAAAATCTTCTACTAATGTCGTATCACTAAAAAAATTTGAACATATATTAAACAAAATTTCATGATTCGGTTTTGATAAATGATTTAATCGTTTCGATTCAATATGATCAACAATTTCTCCGCCTTTAAATTCTAAACTTGATACACCATGCAAATCAAAATTACAAACTTTAAAATCATTATCATTAAGATAGTAAGGATCGAAATAAGCCCTGTTATATTTTATACTATTGAATGCCGGTATGACCAATATTTTGATACCAAATCTCTCTGAAAAATGTTTGAGTAACAATATAATAAAAAATGGTAGATATTTTATCTCTGTTTCAAACATTTTAAAACCCATGCTAATTTCGTAAGTCCATTTTTTCAAATACATTTCCTCATCAGTCAGAGGAGCATTATTTACAACCTCATAAGCAGATGGGATGTGGTCATCTTTCATTATGAAAGGAAATTTTATACGATTTCTATCACTCATAATAAAAACAACATTTTTGACTTTCGATGAAGACAATACCGATAGTATTTCTCGAAAAGAATATTGAGGTCCTGTCGCACCTTTACTATGATTATGCACTGTACCATATTTTTCTCTTAATAAATGAATCCAACGGGATGGTTCTTCATCAGAGACTGGCTCATCGCTAAAACTATCTCCAAAAACATGTATAGTCATAAATGAATTCCTTCTTTATCAAAAAGATCGATATTGAATTTTTTTATATCTCTATCTTTCCATAATTTGTTTGAAAGTTGAATAGACAATTTTTTATTGTATTCTAGTTTTTCTAAAATGTCTTTTTGATTTAACAGATCTTGTAATTTTTCTGTGTTCATGTCAAGTATTTTTTTAACTTGTTCTAAAACCGATTTAAATCTTTCTTGATACAATTTACCATCAAAAGAATAATCGAAAATTTCATCGTATAATTTAAAACCTAATTTTTTCAAAAATCTATAATAATTAGGTCCTGCTACACACAAAAATGGTTTTTTGTGTAAAAATGCTTTCCACGTTTTTTCAGTAGGATGAGTTGCGAGATGTATGAAAGATTCAAAAAACAAATATACCGAACTTTCTATAAATTCTATTGGTACTCTATACTGCCATTCAAATGGATTTAGATCAATTTGATTATCTCCAAGAAAATAATTTCTATTTTCAGTTAAAACTTTTTTTTCATGAGAATGAAATTTGTTTTTTATGAACCAATAAGTATGTAGAGGAAAATCAGGTGATTGAATTATGCCTCTATTGAAAGTATAATAATTACCTTGAAAAAATGATAAATTATTAATTTCTTTATTAATGTTCATTTGACCATCTGTAGATGGATGACCTACATTAGACCAAGATAATTGTTCATGAGTGTGAATTTCACTCAACATATGTAATCTACATAATTTTCTACCAAAAACAGGAAAACAAACATTGTATTTTTTATCGATATTTTCAAATTCTGGTTTTATGTAAAAACTTTCATTTGATATCGTATGAAGAAAGGTCCAATACCATAAAAAATATTTTATTTTAAGATGAGCAACATCTTCGGAAATCTCACCATTTTGCCACATTTTAAGTTGCACGTTCTCCAAATTTATTTCAAAATTTATGTCTGTGGTAACGATTATGATATTTTTTAAAATATCTGCTGATAGAGTTTTTAGAATAACATAAAGATAACAAAAATTCATCAAAAACTCTTCATTCGATGTATCTTTATGTTCAAATGTTGTTGGTTTAAATTTGAAATTGGCACCATCGATTGATAATGCTTGATAATCATCTTTCATTGTAAAATCATATGGATGTAGATGATTATTATCTGTCACATCCCATAAAACATATTTTTTAGTGGGTTCTTTTTGAATAATATCGATCCAATAATCAAATTTATCATCTGGATTTAAATTAAGAAAAACATAATCTTTTATTTCAAAGACATTGTTATTCATAAATGTACTCTTTTTTAATTGTCATGAACTCACTATTTTCATCAAGGTGAAATTTTTTGAATAAATCTTCAGAATAAATGTTAGTTAATCCGTTCTCAAAAAAATCTAATAAAATATTTGCGAATATTTTATGATTTTTTCTACTAAAATGATTTGGTCTTTCATCTAAAATGAATTTTGTCTCACCATTGTCATATTTAAATCTATTCATATTTGTATCACAATCCATCTTATCAAAATCAATAAATTCTTGTTGTGATATCATGTCTAAATTTAGATCTGACACATAAAATCGATCATTTGATAATTTATAGAGATTTCTGAAATATTTTTGATTATCAAAACCAAAAGTAGTACAAACAAAGAATTTTGAAGATGATATAAAGTAATCAGAGATGTGTTTGAAAAAAAGCACATTCTTTATATTTGATAATTCAAATTCATCTTTTAATACTTGATCAACAACATCAATAATTCTTGAATTATCCTCACCGCTAAAATCTTTATATGCTGGTGCAGTCCATCCCTCAGGAATAAAATCATAATCTAATCTTTCAGGTGCCGATAATAAAATTACAAAATAACTGTTATGATCAAAATTTTGATCTGTAAATTTTTTTATCATATTTGTACAACCAGTACCGTCTTCACCAAAATTTACAAGATTTGTGTTCAGATTTTCAGCAATTATGTGATACCAGCAAAATTTTTCCCTATGCTCTCTTGCAAAACTATCACCAAAAACATAAAGTGTCATTTATAATCGTTCCTTACTTCGATAAACTTGTTAATCCAAGTATCTCGATTTTCGACAAAAACTTGTGGAGTATCATCTGCAACTGCAATGATTATTGCTATATAAGGCACTGGTACTCCAGTCATTTCTTCCCACATAACTGAATATGCTGAACCTTGCATAAAATAATTGTCAATCCATTCCCATTTTTTAGGTTTGTTTGACGTTTTAAAATCTATTATGTGTGTTTTTCCTCGAAATTTTCCGACACAATCAACTCGACCAGCAGTTTTTAAGTGATGTGAAAATAAAGTTCTTTCTTGAGCATAGACAACTTCAATTTCATTTAAGGTGGGTTGTATAGTCTTGAACATATCTACATTATCGGGTGTATAACCTTGAAATGCAGATTCGTTGTTTAAGTAGTCTTCACAAAGTTTATGTACCTTTGTGCCTCTTCTAGATGCTTTTGTAGATATTTTATTGGCTTCTTTTTCACCAACACGCTTACGCCATTTTATTATACCATCTTTTTTATAGTTAGATAGTACGGTTGTTACGGAAGGATATTTTTCACCTGTAGGTGTAACGTAACATCTTTTACCATTCTCAGTTACAGTATTAAGTTCAATGTCACCAAGAGGATTTTCATGTATAAAATTAGTCATAAATGTTTATATTGCTTCCACGATGGGATCTTTTAATATCTTTCAATCGATCATTAAAACCCTGATCTGGTTTTTTAGGTCCAACATTATCATATGCAAATCCTGGCATAACAGGCACTCTTCTTATTTTTCCACCACATATTTTGCATGGATGTTCGATTGGTGCATCTCGATCTTCATATTTTATGTTTTCCTCAAAAAATTGATCGCATGATTCACAATTATATACGTATGTTGGCATTAATACCTTTCATGACCAACAAAAAAATGGTCAATTGAACTGAAAGTGTTATTGATTCTAGCATATTCGTCTGCAGAATCAATACAAGTCACACCATTTACACGAAATGGGTAAATATCGTCTGAATTTCGTTTAAGTGTATGAATCCAGAAGTCATGATCTCTTCTCAAGTTGATTTTTTGCCGAAATTTCGGATTTAGAACGCAAATTCCAGCATTTACGGCAGTTGGAGCCTTAAACTTGAAGGTTGGGCGAGAAATATAGTTCTCAATCATGCCGTGTTCGGTCAATTTTACCACAGATTTGTGTTTTTCGCCTTTTTTTACGTCATGAATGCCCAAAGTACATGAATTTTGGCTTTTTTGATGAAAATCATACATCTTACGCAAGTCAAAATCGTAAATATTGTCACCATTCATGATAATTACGTCATCATCAACGCCTAAAGTATAATCAAGTATGCCTTTTGCCGTGCCAAGAAGAACTTTTTCAGTCATTGGCTTTACATTTACGCTACCTTTGTATTTTTTTAACTCTAATTCCATTTGTGGGGCACAAAAACTTTGAATTAGTGTTACATTCTTAAAATTTTGTTTTTCAAGCCAATCTAAATTGTGAAAAAGTATGGATTTTTTATTTATAGGCAACAGACATTTTGGTTTGAAGTCCGTAAAAGGTCGCAGTTCCGGATTTAGGCCAGCACAAAACATTATCACATTCATTTTTTTGCTTCTTTCTTCTTAGTCTTAGTTTTTTTAGCAAATCGTCCTTTATTGTCCCGAACTAACTCCTTGATGGGTGCCGGTTTCAATACCAAATCGGGAAAAGCCAGATGCCCTACCTCCTGTGTAATATTTGGATATTTTTCCTGCAACTTTTTGTCTTTCATTTTTGTTAGATCATCTCGTTCTTCAGTATGAAGACCTGTAATGAGATTGACCCACAAGGTCTCTCTTTTTTGTTGTTGTAACTGTGGATGACCACCCTCATAGAACAAATACATTTTTTTCATCTCTGCATTTAGATGCGAAAATTCTGTTCCAAGAACGTAATCTTCTGCTTCTCTTTTGATAGCCAAACCTTCAAGATCAGGTTCGCCTTCTGGTAGGAGAAATTTTACGGTGGGATGAAAATTAAAATTTAGAAGACCACGAACTGCATAAGTTGCATTTTCACGTAACCAATTTGCACGTTCATTTACATCTTCTATTTCATTTGCTTGTTTAAGTATGGTCGATGTCAGTCTTGACGCCATACACGCTCCTAGAATTCACTTATGTTTTCCATAAGATTTTTGAGTTTATGTTTTACGAAATAATTGAAGAGTTTTGAGCGACCATTAGTTGGTTGCTCTTGATAACTTGACATAATCTGTTCTTGCAAATTTGCAGGCACACGAGTTAGGTCAATCAACATTTCATTACGTTGATAGTTGCGTAACATCTCACCTTCACAAAAATGCTCAGGATCAAGTTCGCACCATACAGACAACTTTTTCTTCGACAATGGTTTTTGACGTTTTTCAGATACAAAGGTATCATCAGCAGACAGAAAATTAGGAATGCCATCGCTAGAATCGCCTTTGAGTATATGTTCTCGCAAAAAAGTCTCTGGATTGTCTGTGTTTAGAAATTTCTTCTTGAGTGGTGAATACTGTTTCACATTCTCAAAACGTTGCAGTTGAACAAAATCTTTGTCGCTTGACAATATCAATATAGGTTCTTGTTCAGATACAACACCGTTCAGTTTTTCTTCACGGTTCAATACGAGAGTTGCAATAATATCATCTGCTTCAGCATGATCTATATAGACCATCTTGTAAGGAAACGTTTCTTTCAACTCACGCCTAATATTATTTAGTATTGTGAAAAGGTTATTCCAGTCGAAATCAGACTTTTCACGTTGCACCTTTCTAGGTGCTTTGTAATGCTCAAATATCTCTTTACGCCAGTTATTTGAGTTGTCACAACATAATACAAGTTCGCCATACTCATCTGAAAACTTGTTGCGATACATACGTAACGTATTCAGAATCATATGGCGTACCATATCTTCATTCACACCTTGTCTTGCTGATTGCATTATGTTCGCAATAGCAATCTGGCTATAATCAACTAATATCATAAGGCAAGTTTATGCTCATTGTTTCTAAAGTTTGTATCTGTCAATGATACAGTCTCATCATACGACACTTCTTGGTCATTGTCAAACTCAAAGTTACCTTTTTCCATTTCTCGTGTCCATTCTCTACGAATGTCAGGGTACCAAACACCAACTGTACGCTTTGGAGTACCATCAGCATTGTATGCCATTGCAGTACAAGTCCATATAGTACGTTCATTCTCTTTTGCACCCATGAACTGAGCAATCCAATCACCAGTCTTGAGATAATGCTCCATCTGTCTCACATATGCTTTTTTAGATTCAGACATCGCCATTTCACGTTGCTGAATCTGTGGTGTAATACCACGACCACGAGCATTCTTTGCATGTGCCGCCGCATCTTCTTTGGCTTCTTTAATCCACTCTTTGACATTCTTCATAGAGAGTTTGTCATTCTCTGGTTTAGACAAAACAGTGTGATGAATGTTTTTATATTCGGCAGGTTTGCGTTTTTTACGCATTTCAACCATACGTTCTCGTAATGCTTCACGTTGTTCATCCGTGATATTACGAGTACGCTTTTTCTTTGGTCTGTGATCGTCTTTACTGATCTTCGGGCGTCCTGGTTTTTTCTTCAACGATTTTGCCATTTTCAATCTCATACTTTAGGTTATCAAGAAAATTGGTCCATTGCTCTACACGCTTTGACCAACTATAATGATTATACGCATATTCTTGTGCGTTGTCAAGATTTTTCTGTGTGTCTTCAGACCAATAATCATCCATCACATCTTCAAGTGTATCAGCAAATTTTTCTGCATGAATAGATTTATTTTCTTCAAATGAATACATGTAACCATATTCACCGCATGTCTCTGGTAATGCACCCCAATTAGACGTAACAACGGCACAATGGGCAGACATTGCTTCCATTGCTACTCTACATGAAGTTTCTTGCCACGTTGATGGATACGCCAAAATATGCATCTTTTTCCATGCTTCTCTCAACTCTTCATAAGGAACTGAACCATAATATGTTATTCTATCATCAGATTTACATTTTTCAAAAAGAGATTTAAATGCTTCATCTTTTTCACCCCAACCATAAATTTCAAAACTTGAATACACATGCAAATGAAAATCAGTTCTATCCATAAGATCCAAAGCATGTAATAAAACATCCAAACCTCTTTGAGGTGTAGAACAATACATCAATTGAAATTTGTTTTCTCCTTCTCCCTTTTGATCTGGTTTTATGTGCTTTTCAATCGGATCAATCGCATTTTTAATAACAACACCTTTTGAGTATGGTATATTCAATAATGTATTAAACTGTTGTTGTTGCCAATGACTAACGAACACTAACTTCTCAAATAAAGATATACCATTAGGTTCTGTCAAAAAACTATGAACAGGATCTAATGCCAAATCATGAAGCCAGTATAAACGAGGTTTATCTTCAAGTTCATATTTACGAGAAACAATGAATTGAAAATAATCTTTGTATTCTTCAGGAAGTCTCTTGAATAACTCCATGGTCAGAAGTTCTGTTCCTCCCATGGAGTTTTCAGCCATATTACCAGGCTTATGTTGTGGGATATCCACGTCACCTTTTTTCATAATGCTCCATAATATTAAAACATAAATTCTTTTCTTGCGTAGAAGATGTGAGTATCTATCTGTACTGTTTTTTGTGTTTTCTTTGATACGGCCCATCTAGGATCAGGAATATAGTCAGCATGATAATATAAAGCACCATCAGTTATATCTTTGATTGTGTCTTTATTGTCATAAAACCATGTTGCTAATTCTTGTGTATTTTTCCAAGTAGGACCAGGATATGGTGTGTCATGCTTTCCATCACAATACCACGAAAACTGGCACTGGTTCTTTTTAGGATGACCAGATGCATGATGTCTTCCTTGATAGACTACATCGCAAAAATTATCGGGAAAGTATTTGTTTTTAACTCTGTTATAGGTCACATGTGCAACCGCCAATTTACCTGCAGTTGATTCAACTGCCGCCTCAAAATATACGTTTTTTTGCAAACATGAAATTTGTTTGTTTCTCTCTGCATATGACTCATACTGTTTAATCTCAAACACTCGTCTTTCATGTGGAAAGATTATTTGCCTGTCAAAGTTTTCTTGTTTTGGAATAACGATTGTTGCAGGATAAATTGCGAGTGCGGTCAATATACAAAGGATCTTCTGCAAAAATCCCATATATACTCCGTTGGTTTTGAAATCCATTTCAAATAGTCATCAATTGCTTCATTATATGAATGCTTGTAGATGTATTTATACACTTAAAAAATTGAATTATGGTGTGATTTCTTCATAATATGATGTATCAAAATCACAAGCATAAGGATATTCAGTTTTTCTTCTGTAAATATTCAACTTATTCCATGTGATTAAAACATTATCTCCATTCATTATTGTTTTTTCTGGATATCGTTGATTTACTCTACCAACCTCTTCCTCCGCTTCTTCAAAAGTAGGATATGGATGTTGCATAGCAACTTTTTTACCAGTGTTTGTATTTTCTACGATAATCTGCCATTTACCACTCATTATCGCATATCGTTCTTCTTTACTTTGTTCTTCAGACATCTGATTCCTCGATTAATTTTTTATCAAAACCACAGTAATGATACATTAATATAACATAATGCAAACACTTGAGAAGGTCTTTTTCATTCTTACCCTCTTTCTTACCGAAACGAATAAGATATTTGATTGCGGCACCTCTACAAAATTCTTCCGCAATATCTATATGCTCAAACAAATCTTGAATCTGAAAATCACCTTTCGTATAATGTTGAGAATAGGTGCTATCAATATAATCTTCAAGATGTTGTATTATTTCACGTTCATTGTATTTCATATTTATTTGTGGTCGGAGCGACAGGATTTGAACCTGTAACCACATGGACCCAAACCATGCATTCTACCAGATTGAACTACGCTCCGACATGGCTCCTCGGGCTGGACTCGAACCAACGACAAGCAGATTAACAGTCTGCCGTTCTACCACTGAACTACCGAGGAGTAAGATTATCTAAGATTTGCTTGGGTATTACGAATTGTGGTCTCTGCTCTCTCAATCTTCTTTGTGAGAGTTTTGACCCACTCTTGAGCAAGAGAAAGATTTGGCTTGTCTTTCTCTTTCTTGGCTCTTTTGACCTCATTCTGCTGGTCAGTAAGCCCAGTTTTGTACTCGGCAAGTTGTGCCTCTGTACGTTTTAAGGCACTTTCCTGCCTTATTCGTTTTGCCTGTCTTCCTTTCATATTACTCATATATGTAGGGTTTAGATTTGGTATTTTTTCCTGAGATCAAAAATTTTTCAGAAAAATTACCGTTGTGAAAAAAATTATTTACGATATTTACCATAATTTGATTATTTTCTTGAATCATATGACATTTTTTATACTCATCTCTAACTTCTTGCTCTCCACCACTCACTTCATCAAGATAATCATCAATTAATCTAAAGTATTTTGAATTTACATCTTCAGATGATATAGGACTGACTTTTGTAAAATTATCTTCTTGGTTATTTTTCCATAAATGATTCCAAAAGTCAAGTTTTTTACTGACATATGTTCTCTCAAATTTATGTTCAGATTCATTAAAACATCGAAAGGTTAATATTTTTAATTTATATTTTTCTGAAATATATTTGAGATAGGTTATATTTTTGTTATTTTGATATATCAAATTTGGACACATCATATCAAAAAAACGCATGAAGAATTCTTTATTTTCTAATAATTTAGAAATGAAATCATTTTGTCTTTCCAGTATGCTCTCAGAAAACAAATCATAAGAGTCAAGTAAATCTTCTAATTCATCATATCGTTTATTTTTAAAAAGGTCATAAAATAAAAAAGGCACATTGTTGAAATTAGGTGCTTCAAGAAAATCAAAATAAATTCTGAATGAACTAGAAAGAACAAAAATAATTTTATCGTTTTCTTTAAATTCGTTATTTTCTAATATTTTTTGAAACATATCAAACATCAGAAAATGACCTGAACCACCAAAACTATAATTCTTTACAACAAATTCTTCTGCTAATTGATCAGGCCAAGATTTCCAATCATTTGAGTTGTCAGAATCTTGAGGACAAAACGAAAAACTATCACCAAAAATATGAATTGGTTTATTTGTCATCTTTTGGTTTTGGTTTCACAGTCAGTATCCATCCCCTGGTACCATCAGGTTGTTTATACTCACATAAAGTCTCAAAATAAAAATTATTTTCCTTGGCCACGATATCGTTTCCAGTTTTTGCGTTTGTTTTTATTCTTTGGTCGAGACCATCTAGAACTGCCAATAGAAGTTCGCTTATACGTATTTTTTCGTAATTTGGATTGTTTTGCTTTTGCCATGTTTATATTTATTTTGGAGCCAGCGAGAGGAATCGAACCCCCAACCTATTGATTACAAGTCAATTGCTCTACCATTGAGCCACGCTGGCTTATTTGTCAAATGTATATCTACCGTATCTATCATAACCAATTGCTTTAGGATATTTTGTCGGTACCCAAACTGTCTTTGTTATCTGCACAACATAACCTGGACCAGACTCATCTTGTGAATACATCTTATCAGCAATTTTTCTTGACACGACTGTTTGTACTACTTTATTTGCTATACCCTGTATAATCATGGTACCCTCACCAGGAATCGAACCTAGATCGAAAGATTAGAAGTCTTTTGTTTTATCCATTAAACTATGAGGGCACATGCCCCTATTAGTCTTCAATATATGTTTCAAGTTCAACTAAAGAACTACGCCAATCAGTTGTTTCAACTGCACGATCAACAATTTTTTCTGATCGACCTTCTTTAGAATCCCACATATCATCTACGCATGTAGGTTTGTGGGTAAATACCCACCATGTTCTATCCCAGTCCATGGCGGCAAATTTGAAGTCTTCATGCACTAGATGTCGAGCATCAAATGTTTTCTTAAATGGATTAATATCAATCACGTTTCATTTAAATTAAAGGTTACTATATTCATCAACGAAAGCCTTAGTGACTTCCACCGCATCGGCTTCTTCAAGCCCATGTCTCTCAATAACTTCATCGCAAAACTCAATCATCGCCGCATCGATAGATGCATATGCATCTCGTGCGGCCATTGCAGTAGCGTATGCTTCAGGACGATAATCATCAATCAGTCTTGCAACCATTTCTTCTGACATATTACCTTTCTTGTTTGGGTTAGAAGAATCATTAAAAAAATAGTATAACTTAACACTGTCAAATTGTCAAGAAAAAATTTCATTTAATTGTCGATTTACACGCACAAACGTTGTGCATTTAGGTAGATCTTTTATTGTTTTTGCTCCTGCATAAGTACAAGCACTTCTCAGACCTCCTAGAATCTCTTGTACGGTATCTTTTACAGGACCCCTATAATCTACCATTACTGTTTTACCTTCTGATGCTCTGTGAGCCTTCTTTTCACCATAATATTCTAATTGTGCATCATCGGATGACATACCATAAAATTTCATTTTCGTTCCACGATGATTGCCGACCTTTTCACCTCTGCACTCATCATGTCCTGCTAACATCCCACCGAGCATCACAAAGTCTGCACCAGCACCGAAGGATTTTGCTATATCTCCCACCACGGTGCATCCTCCGTCTGTGATAATATGTCCTCCTAGACCGTGGGCCGCATCTGCACACTCCATCGTGGCACTCAGTTGTGGATAACCAACACCCGTCATCTTCCGAGTAGTACATACCGATCCAGGTCCAATACCAATCTTGACAATATCTGCACCTGCAAGGATAATCTGTTCTGTGGCTTCTGGAGTGCATACGTTTCCTGCTATGATGATTGAATCTTTAGTCGCCTCATGCTTTCTCATCTGTTCAACAAAATTCATAAACCTCTCTGTATAACCATTTGCCACATCAAGACAGACCCATTCTAAATCATAATCTATCTCATCTAGATTTTGGTCGAGACCAATGGTTTTGATAGCATTAGGTAATGTTGCGTATATAGTAAATTTGCATATGGCAGTGAGCATTTGATAATCATATAATGCTCTATTCATCGCATATGTACCAGTATGATCCATATTGGCGGCAATGATAGGCACTCCTGCCCATTTTTTCTTAGAGTGCTTGAACGCAAATGTTCTGACTAATACCGCATCTTTTCTAGATTCTAACTGTGACCGTTTTGGTTTGATTAGTACATCATTAAAATCAAGTTTAACATCTTCTTGTATTCGCATTTTAATCCCAAAGAGAGGTGTAATGTTCCGCAAACAAATCAAGACCTTCTTGTATTTTGTTTAATTCATCTTTATTGTCAATATCAAAGAGACCATCATTCATGATCACACCGAAAGAATAAATCATCTTGTCCATAATTGTATTCCACTTATCAACGAGATATTTAGTTTCGACCTCTTCATCAATAAAATCAAAATGCAATTGTCGATCCCAGTTATGGTGCGTTACCATACCGTCTTCCCAAAGTTCTGGATAACCGTGTTTTGTATCTTTTAAACGAACAAGAGCAGGATGGATGATACTAGCAAGTGTATGATCCAAACTCCAAACATCATAATCATCAATGTGAATATGGTAAGCACGATTCTTCCTGTATGGTCCGATTTTAATTTTCATTATGATTTTCTAGTCATTCTCCAAACATTGTAGCACTTACGGCTACAAAAGACCTTATTACGTTTCTTATAAGGACTCCAACAATTCATGCATTCTTTCATTTTATCTTACATAGTTAATATTAATTACGATTCTTCTATTTGTATTTGTACAATTAGTTCCTGAATGTCTCATCCAATATGGAAAAATACAAACTCTATTTGCTAAACTGTTAATCTTTGTACCATCTTCAAAAATTGTATATCCATCATTACTATTGATGTATAAAATGGCAACCATTGGTTCGCTTTCGATCATGCGAGATTCACTAATATCAGTATGAAATCCTGCTTCTTTAATCTGTTCTGTTCTCAGATTGCAGTTTGCTTTGATACGATGTATTGCCACCGCACCTAATTGATCAATAATAGGTCGTATCAGATCTATTTTATCTGATACGAAAAATGACATATTAAAAAATAAATGTACGAATTGAAAATTATTTTCTCTTGGTTCCTTTGATATAATTTGATCAGTATATGTCCAAGGAAATCTTTCAGACATCATCTCTTTTTGCAATTTTGCAAAATAGATAGGATCGATATAATTGTCATATACTTTGATATTTTTATTGTCCGCCACGTAACTCAATCAATTTTCGCTCGTAACTCAAATCGACATCAGAAACAAACTCTGACATGTAACCTGTCAATTCGGTCAATTCATCAGATGTTATTTCAATTTCTTTTATTCTAGATAAAATTTTTTGAGGATCTTGTATAAATTCTTTACATTCTGTATATGTAAATAAATGCTGACCATCCATAGAAGCATGACAAGCAAAAAGTTCATCTTGCTTGTCATACACTTTAGAACTACACCAGTATGTATAGAATGAAGAATTAATCCATCTTGAATACGACATGAAATTATTTATGCCGCCATCGCTTCAGTAGCAACTTCACCCATACCATACCGATGCCACTTATCAACTACCACTTCAAGTTCATCGGCATATTCATCATACTCATTGCGACCATCACGATTATCTTCAAGGGCCATGTCACGAAAACGATCTATTACCTTTCGCCCTGAACGAACAAACGCAGGAACTAACCAAGCAAACCCATTCCAAGTTGATTCGTACCGAGCATCGTGACCATAACCGATTGTCTCATGACTCCAAGTAGCGACCATCCACTTTCCGCCAGTCCAAAGATAACCATACTCAAGATGACTGTTTTCCATCAAGTACATCTCAAACTCTTCCATAGAGTCAAACATCTCAGGTTCTTCATTATGAACTGAATCTCTCAACGAAGCATCAAGGTCTTCAGAAAGACTTGAGTAGTAACCACCAACGGCAACACCCAATGCTGATTTATCATCATTGAAATGCTCAAGCAGGGTCATACCAACACCAGTCTCATAACCGTCATAATGAACATAACTCGAAACGATTGAACCGTCACTTCTCAAATACGCAACTACAGAATTTGTACTCATATGAACTCCTTAGAGAGAGAAAGCAATTACAAAGTTAAGATAGACAATGCCGACGGCAAATGTCCAACCAATCATACCCTCAATGACTGAAAGGGCGACACCTCTTCTACATTCTATATTCATAATTGTCCCATGATGATTGTTTTCGAAAGGGGTTAATGACTCACTCAACATGCTTATATAATACCAAATTACTCAGACATGTCAAGTTTTTTCTCAACATTTTTTGACCAAAAGTCAATAAAATTCATCCAAAGGTACCTTTCAAGACCATATGCTTCAACTTCCCATGGACTCTTGAAATATTCCATCATGTTACCAACACTTGTCAGTTCGCCTTTCCAATACATACCTTTTGCTTTCATTGACAAGTCACCAACAACATACTGCTTCACATGAACCAATTCATGACCGAGCACCTTAAACATTTCATTAGCATGTTCTTCATCGTCCATCTCACGACCATAATCATCAATTCGTGTTTTGTAAGGATCGATAATCACACGAAACATTCTAGGTCTTGATCGAAATTCATTCTCATGAATCATGGCCTCACCATTGTCTGCATGGTGACGAAAATGAATATCAATTTCAAGGTTATTGACAACTCTGCGATTGTTAAGCAAATCACGCATTGTCAAGTGTGTCATACCGAACACTCCGTGACGAAATTTCTTAGGAAGATTTTTACCGTGAATTCTTACTTTCATAATCGATTCAGAAAGGGTTTGTCTTACATTTATATAATACCAAATATGGGATAGGTGTCAAGCATTTATTTCATTTTTGCCGACATAAAAAGAAGGAACATTTGATTGATGCATTCTCAATTCAAATTCTGACATCATAATATCTAGTTTATCTTCGTAAAACTCTATTGCTTCAGAGACAGAAAAAAATCTTACAAAATCATTATTCTCGTTTATAAGAATCAAAGAATCTACGTGTTCAAATAAATCTTGAAAACCTCTAGCAATAGCCTTAGATGTCCATTGTTTATTGGTCAATGGTTCCGTGACCTCATTCGTTATTGCTTGCCAAAAAACACCGTTCAATACATTTAACTCAAATTCATTATAAAGTTTTCTATCTGATTTTCTATTGAAAACATAATCTTTGGTTTTGAGATTTATCTGACTCTGCTCCATAAGTTCAATAAATGAACGATGTATTTCATTGCCTGCCTTTTTCTCAAAACAAATTTTACCTCCATTATATTTAACTTCTTCGTATTTTCCATCACACTTGAGGTCACCACGACCCTCTGTTGAGATGAGAGATTTAAAGTTGCTCAGAAAAGATATAAAAAACTCACATCGACCAATACTAGCCATACCACCATTACCACCAGCAGTAATATCAATCAACATTTGAGCAATAGGGTGATAATCTACATGAAGAAAATCAAGAAGATTGCCAGATCTTGATTTTGAAAATGAATTGAAATCAAATGCACTGCCATTTTCAATATCAAGTAAAAATTTATCAGGATCAATACCATGACGAATACAAGCACAAAAAACACCGTTTGATGCTTCAGTGCGGTGTCTCAAATTAGAATAAACAGATTCTAATTTACGATCAAGATTTTTTATTGATTCTTTCATAAAGATACTAGGGAAGATACATCTTCAACAATTTTCTCACCAACTGTTCTATAATTAAATCCCAGACTCACATTATCGCCTGAGAAATCAACAGTAAAAAGACCAGACATGATCATGTAAAAAACAACCGCAACGATTGAATACTTAACAATGAAAAACATATGACCTCATTTTGTAGGGGAGAAGCAGGTGAAAAAACCGCCGTTCGCAAGTCATGCGGACAAAACTCACCTGCAGAATGTTTTTTAGACGGACCAGTAAGTCTCTGACATACGAGCCTTACCAGACCCGTTCTTACCCATACGGGTCTTGCCAGACCCTGCTCGATAGTTAGCATCGAACTTTGAAAACATGTTCAGTGACTTGGCACCGATGATCTTTGATGAACGCTCAATACGACCGCCACGGGCCAAGAACTCTTCAACTGACTCTCTTCTCATTTCACTCATATCGATTTTTTCGAAAGGGTTATTAATGACTCACTCAACATGCTTATATAATACCAAATTCTGACCATTTGTCAAGAACTTTTTACCATTCTTTCAGCAAAAAATTTGCTTTCTCTAGCAAGTTCAGCCCTAACGGCTTCTGCAAACTCTGCTTCTTTCCTCTTCTTCTCAGCAACTTTTGCTTTTACACCTTCATCAAATTTCAAATCAAACACTCCACTCATATTCTTCTTCCTCTATTGAACCAGTTTCATAATACAACCTAGCCATACGTGCAACCTCTTCGGTTGCTTCTCTCAAATTCTCACCACCCATCCAACGTGCAAGAACCAATGCAATTGAATGTTCTAATCTTTCTTCACTCATAATACTACCTCATTATCAACGATTTCAATTTCCATATGCTCATCTTCTGGAAGATCAAGCCAACGCCAGTTCTCTCTGCGACCTTCTGCCATAGGCACTACACAGATCTTAGTAGAAAGAACTGAACTTTCTTTGCCATCGATAGTGATGACTTCCCACATATCGCCATTCTCACGAATACGATTTTTGCCGTGGCGAGTTTTACCAGACAATCTCACCGCATCACCAACGAATATTGATTTATCATTAATAGCCATAGTCAATCTCGGCAAGGGTTAATCATTAATTACATTATTATTGTACCAAATTAGGAAGGGAAGTCAAGAAAAAAATGGGAAGAATGAGAAAAACAAAGAATGTTCCAGTCGGTTCATTCAAAGCAACTTACAACGAACAAAGTGCAAGTTTGATGCTTAATATCGTCCTCTGCATACAAGGTATGGTGGGTATCACCTCACAACAAGCAAAAAGGTCCTCTTTTAACAGAAGCAAACATCTAGTTCGTCCGTTATTGCTTTTGATAAATGCCTAAAGGCAAGTGATTACATTTGGTTGTAATCGGACCTCTCACTCTTCCCTCACCGCAGGTCAGATCAGATTCTCTTGTTTGAGAACTTTCACCACCTGCGGTGTTAATTCTATTTCTGTTTTGATGTTTAACGACAATAACTCATCGTTAAATTTCGCTTTGGTTCTTTTCAGTTCTTGAAGTTTTTCGGTCCAGTGATCATGGTCATTTCTACTGATGACAGAAACATCCATTGAGATGTAACCATCAAAATCAGCATTCTCAGCCCGTGCCACTTTACGATTTCTTTGTTTCTCAAGAACCTCATCTTTTTGACGAACTTCTCTTTGAAGAATCCATCTCTGGATTGTAGTAATCTGACTCTCAACTTGATTGAGGTCAGCAAGCAAATTAGTAACACCACACAAGGTGTTATGGTTGGCTATTCGCTTACGAATAGAAAACCTGGCTTCTACCATATCAAGTTTTCGTTCCACTTCTTTGTAGTATTTGGTCTGGGCATTTTCAATCTCAGACCTCCACAATTCGTAGTCAATAACATTGACCTCATGGTCTGCACTAGGACGAGTCTTAATCGCCTCGTTAAGTTGCTCTTGAAGTGCATTTGCTTTGCGTAGTGAAACTTTCATAATATTCTCCGTATTAGGTTGTATTTCGATTTATTAAAAATTTATATGATAATATCGTATTTCGGGTTTAGGTGGAGGTGGTGTATCAAATTCTTTTTTATACACATATGCACCAACTGTTAAAGCACAAACGATTGTTAAAGATAAAAGTAAAATATCATAGTTCATAAAAATATTTATGGCAGGCTATGTAGGAATCGAACCCACATTGACGGATTTGGAGTCCGTAGTTTTACCATTAAACTAATAGCCTGTGGTGGGAAGGGGCGGAGTCGAACCGCCACAGTTTATACGGCAGATTTACAGTCTGTTGGGCTCACCTATGCCCAGCCTTCCCTAGTGTCAAAATGGTAATTCTTCTTCGTCTGATTTTTTATAAGCATCGACAAAAGCATCTTTTGGCTCATAAATCTTTTCAGTAGTAGCACCTTCTGGCATATTGAAACACTCAATATGATCAGTGTAATGATAGCCTGATGCATTAAGAAAAGCAGTAAATGCTTCACACAATTCATCTTTGGTGCAATTACCATCCAATTCAATCACCAATTTACGCTTACCGTATTTAGATGTAAATCTAAAAAAATCTTTATCTACTGGTCGTATATTCATTTTGATTCATTCAAGTCATTAGCAGGTATCACTTGATACCCACCTTTGTTGTAAGCAACCGACACAGTAAAACCTGTGGGATGCTCGGGTTCTACAATACGTTTTTTAGCAACCTCTTTGTAACCCATCATGCGTGCCACAAAGTCATCGGGAATCTCATCAAGAGTAGATTGCCGTTGATACGGTTTAGATTCTACAGGTTCAATCGAACCACGATTGGTACCCCTGACAGGATTGACAACCTCATCAGGAGCATACTCTACATAACAACCATCAAGTATTTTCATAAAGCACCAGTCCATCTTACACATTTTTCCATTGAGATAGTATCAAACACACTACCTCGTGCAAAGTTACGTGCAGGTGCGGCCCAACCAGCAGGCTTCAGAATGTCACCATATGCAAACTTCTTATCATTCTCAACATTAACAATAAAAGCACACACGCTGGAATGATAATCACCTTCACGCCTCAAGACTTTAATATACTTCTTACCGATAGAATAGTCAAGACTATTACAAAAATCTTCGTACATAGAAGCACGAGTGCCATGAGGATCAGGACCACGGTCGGCCCATGCTTTGTAATCATTTTTCATATGCTCAAGCATATCATTCAATCTTTCAATCATATCAGCCATATTACACCTCGTTCATAGCGTGGTCAGCAAGTTCAATGCGGGCAGACTCTTCTGCCTCGATTTCATCAATGAGATTCATGATATCTTCGTCGGACATATCAGGAGTGATAGAACCGACCATTTCAATGAAAGCATCATCGGACATTTCAAACTCACGAATTTCCATTAGCATTCTCGTTAAAGGTTAATCATCAACTCACATGATCTATTGTACCAAATTGGGTATAATTGTCAAGCACTTTTTTGCATTTCCTCTGCTCTTTTCAAAGTAGCATCAATATCAATACCACCGTGCTTTTCAAGAACATCATTAACAACCCTGCATGGTACAAAAGAATAAACCGTGTCAGTTGGCTTACTATCGTCTTCACAGTATCGCATAATCAATGATTCTTTCTGACTAGGAAAACCAATCTCAAACTCACGGTACCTATTAAAGTTACCACGTGGATCACAGTAATGAGAACCAGATGCTTGTACAGACATTGTAAAACCATCTGCACACACAATATAAGGTGTCATTACTCGATCATACCGCTGACGATGTTCAGACTTTTCGGTCATGAACCCATTAGCAGGAGTGATCTTTTTGTATTTTTTATGAAACGTGTTTATCTTCATGTTCCTCTATATAATCTTTTGCTTCTTGTTCTGTTTTAAAAAATGCTCCGCTCATTTCAAGACCATCTTCAAATAATCTCACACAATATTGTCCAGAAGTTTTTGATCCAAATACTCTATCTTCTGGTTTTAAAACATCTAATGTTGCAGTAATCATAAACTAACTCCTATAATAAACATTGCAATCAAAAATGCTAAACCTATCATTATAACTTTTGGCCAACTGAAGTCACCAAAGTATTCTGGGTGATCTATATCTTTTGGTGTATAACTACGATTTGGTTTTTTAGAATCATTCATCGCAACCCACTCCAATTATAATCTTCACTGTTAAACAAATCTTCTTGACTCTTATCGTACATTCGTTGAATCGCCTCTTCTACCTTGGCTTCTTCTCTGACATGAACATATGAAATGTCTTCTCGTTCATTATCAACCTCAACGACTTTAAAGGTGACCTCACCATCTTTGCTATCAACCATTTCAAGTTCTAGTTCTTGCTCTATCTGTTCTTCAATAAGTTTCTTCTTCATTACGCCCATGGTGGCTCCTGTACTAAAGGTTTAGAGGACAAAAAAGAATCGTCTTTATGCCAAGTTCGTTTCTTTTCTTTACTACCATAATTCTTAATAAAAACACATCTATTTAGATATGTTTGTGCTTTACCATCTCTTACATCATGTCGTGCAACAGTTGCTTTCATCAGTATGCAATCGCCTTCATCAAAACCTTCTAACCCACCTTTGATATTATAAAACATCGCCTTGCGACCTTCACGATCAACCATGAAGTGCATGGTGTATTCTGGTTTCTTAATACGTTTATCTAGTCTCAGAAAAAACTCATCACGAGTACCTTTCGGTGCAAGAAATGGTTCTGACATCAGACCTCCATTGAATCCATAAAGAATGCTAGTCGTGCCAGTTCAGCAGTTTCTTCGCAATCATCAAACCCTGCTTCAAGCAGGTCTTCATATATCTGTTCTAATACCGCATCATTATCTACCATGTTACCTTTTTGCGACAGAGTTTCTTGGATCGTTTCTTTTTCTCACAACCTTTGCGTTTGGTAGAGAACCGAGTCATTCTCAGCAACGCATCAAATTTCTCTAGTTCTCTTGCAGTTTTCATTACGCAGTTTCCGATGTGAGGTGTGCAATAGGTTTAGGGTCTGGGGACCAGAAGTCATACTCTTTTGAGCAACGAACTTCTACCCACTCGCCAGTGTGGTCTCTAAAAGTTTTGACTCCGTAACGAGTCATCCACTCTAGACCCGCCTCGAAATCTTCCATAGTGATTTCGTGTTCAACCAATGCTTTTTTAACCATGCCCATAAGTGACTCCTAAAAGATTAATACAAGGAAAAACATTCACGTTCAGTCAATGACCAGTTGTCAAGGTCATTTGCTTCTCTAAGATCAGAAGCCTCACACCACTCAATTGACCCGTCACGTTCATAAAGAACCATGTAGTCATAAACACCGTCACCATTCAGTGACCGCTTGGTGACTTCACCAACAAGATCATTTAACGTATGAACAACAACAGTATCACCAATGTCCCAATGACGAAGTGACCCGTCTTCTCTGGCTTCTTCAAACAATCTGTCAAGGCTTGAACTCATATCATTCTCTGAAAGGGTTATCTCAATCACTCATCAGGTTATATAATACCAAAATAGGCCAACTTGTCAAGACTTTTTTTCAAGTTTATCAAGTTCAAGATACTTACATTCTACTTCAGCGTTTGCAAAATCATACATACAGGAACCAAACTCTAACCCTTCTAATTCCTCTTCTAGTTCGTCAATTTCTTTTTTCAATAGTTCTATCTCACTCATGTTATTCCATATGCTCTTGCAAGAATTCCGTAATCTTTATAACCTAATTTAGACCACTTTGAAAAACCTTCTTTGCCAAGTTCCCAAAACACTCTGCGATTTACCGCTAGTTGTATTCGGTTTTCCTCGGCAATATGTTCTCTGCTTGGTTGAAGTTTGGGCTTGACTTTAGCACCTTTATTTTTTAGTTGATTAAGGCGCCAAAAAAATTGTTTGCTAGATTTAAATTTCATACTAGACCCTTACCAAATCCCTCTTTAATCAGTTCAATCTTGTCATGAAGGGTTAAGGCTTCACCATGCTCAAGACAATATCTCAACTCACCGATGTTGCCTTTGTGATGCTCAATCATCTTCAACTTAGAAACCGCACTCCACTTCTTTGATCGCTCGGCTTCTAGTTCTTCTTCAAGAATTGCGATACGTGAAGCGGCCGCTTCAAGGTCTTCGGTAATGCTTTCTATCATACCGTCTTTAACACCTTCTTCGTATGTTCTACTCATATCGTTCTCCTGTGTTCCATTACGATTTCTTCATCTGTCCAAAAGCCACCCTCAACAATGCGACTTGCAAGTTCTCTTGCCCACTCAAGGGCTTCTGCTAAAGTCTCAAATTTTCTTCGGTGGATGAAGTTTCCACGTTCTCTTTTCACACTGTTTCTGACTTCTGATATGTACATTATAATTCTCCCTTTAATTCAAGATAAAAACGATCTGCACTTGCATCAGCAACCTTACAGGCCGCTTTCCAATCTTCAAGTTCATCTTTTGTCTTACTCAACTCGACTTCTAATCGATTTCTTATCGACCTCAGTTCTCTGACCTCGGCCATGTAATGAGCAAGTTCTTCAATCAAATGTTCTCTACTTATTTTCATATCGTATTTCAGAAAGGGTTATCTCAATCACTCAGGTAATACTATACCAAATTTAGATAATGTGTCAAGACATTTTTGAGCAACACATCGGAGAATTACTTCTCCCACATAGCCTTGCCGACCATACCCCCATGGTAGGTGTATAACT
>VTLG01005652.1_pt1 | contig 90937 bp, 95 predicted proteins | sample 4694571 | NCBI WGS metagenome assembly VTLG01 (sample SAMN12604809, study PRJNA352737) | marine metagenome | biome: ENVO:00000447; feature: ENVO:00000209|ENVO:00000569|ENVO:01000036; material: ENVO:00002151; isolation source: viral sequences binned using virsorter ...
TGAAGAAGTCCTAAGACAGTTAGAAGCAGAAATGGGCATGGAAGACGAAGATGAAGAAGGCATGGAAGCTGAGTATCATCACGGCGAAGGAGAGCACATGGAAGATGAAGACGAAGAGATGAAAGAAGAAGAAGGTATGGAAGACGAAGACGACGAAATTGATCTTGACGAAATCATCAAAGCACTAACTGAGGAAGAAGGTATGGAAGACGAAGACGAAGATGAAGACATTAAAGAAGAGGAAGGAATGGAAGATGAAGAAGCATCTGAACTAGAAGAATACAAACAGACAGTTCAGTATCTTAAAGACAAGCTTTCAGAAGTTAATCTTCTTAATGCAAAACTTCTCTACACCAACAAGCTATTCAGAAGCAGAAACGTATCTGAAGCTCAAAAGATGAAAGTTATTGAGCAGTTTGACAGAGCAGCTAATGTTCGCGAAGTTAAACTTGTTTATAGCACATTTGCTGAGTCTATTAAACGTAAGTCTGTTAATGAGTCTGCTAAGCGTGTAAGTAAAGCTTCTAAACCTGTGGCATCAACCAAATCTGCAAATAAGTCTCAAATCATAGGCGAGAATACTGATTTCAGAGCTCGCATGAAGAAATTAGCTAACATTATTTAATTGGAGAAACTCAATGTCTTATAACAAAGAAATAAAAGACGTGATGGGCGGATACAATCCACATAATGTGCTTTTAGATTCCTCTCGTAAATTGGTTAATAAGTGGGAGCCTACCGGCTTACTTGAAGGCCTAAAAAACGAATCTGAGACAAGCGGAATGGCTGTATTGCTTGAAAACCAGGCAAAGCAGTTGATCGACGAAGCTTCTCAGGTGGGAACTTCAGCAAACCAAGAACAGTGGAGTGGCGTTGCTCTTCCATTAGTTCGTAGGATTTTTGCTGAATTATCAGCACAGGAATTTGTTTCTGTTCAACCTATGAACCTACCAAGTGGTCTTATTTTCTACTTGGATTTCAAATATGGTTCAACCCAACAGGCTGGAAACTTGCATGCTAAAAATGCAGACCTTCATGGTGATACTTCCAGTTCTGGTGATCCTTCCGGCGGTCTATATGGCGGCGGAAAATGGGGTTACTCTATTAATGACGCAGTAGCAAGCGCAGCAGGAACTGTTGGCGCTGCTTCTTACGATGACATCCGTGGTGATGCGAATCTTTCTAGTTCACTAGCTGGACTTAAGAAAGTTTCTTTTACAGCACCTACTGATGGCGATATCGATGGAGCAAAAGCATGGGCAATTACTGGCTCTGCTGCTGGCGACATTGGAGTATTCTACCCAGCATTCACATCATACAGCGGTACTACTGTTAGTATGATTTTCTCTGGATCTTTATCCAGTTCACAATCAGTTGGTGTGCTTTATCATAAGCAACCAGCAGATACCTCTCGTGGCGATTTCGAAACCACATTTGCTTCAGAAGGATCTAATCCTGAAGAATCTAATGCTGGTATTCCAGAAGTTGACATTCAAATGCGTTCAGTCGCAATCACTGCTAAAACTCGTAAGTTGAAAGCTGTATGGACTCCTGAGCTTGCTCAAGATCTTAATGCTTATCATGCTGTCGACGCTGAAGCAGAATTGACTGCTATGCTTTCTGAGTATGTCACCATGGAAATCGACATGGAAATCATTGACATGTTAAAGCTTAACGCGAACGCTAAAACCGAGCGTTGGACTGCGGCAGTTGGTGAAGAATGGGATGGCTCAAAATTTGTAGCAACAGCTGCTAACGCATCTGCTTACACAAAAGGCGAGTGGTTCCAAACTCTTGGTAACAAGATACAGTCAGTATCTAATGCAATCCACAAGAAAACTCTTAGAGGTGGTGCAAACTTCATCGTGATTTCACCTGAAGTTGCTACAATTCTTGAGTCTATTCCTGGATATGCTACAGATTCAGATGGTGATCCAACCAAGAACTACGCTATGGGCGTACAGAAAGTTGGTCTATTAAACAATAGATTTAACGTGTTTAAGAATCCTTACTTACAAGATGATCAGATTCTTGTTGGTTTCCGCGGAGCTCAGTTCTTAGAAACTGGTGCTGTATATGCGCCTTACGTTCCGTTGATCTTAACACCTGTTGTTTACGATCCAACTAACTTCACCCCAAGACGCGGTGTAATGACTCGTTACGCTAAGAAGATGGTTCGCAACGAATTCTACGGCTTAGTTAACGTATCTAGATCTGACTTAGTCTAATAAGGCTAATCATATCAGTTGAATAAAAAAGGGGCTTCTTTTTGAGGCCCCTTTTTTTATTTTAATGGTTACAACTTCGTTTAATTGATATTTATAAAAGAAATAATATGTTTAGAAGTTGGAGAACAAAATGGCAGTAGCTATATGGGAAGGAAGTAGTACTTTTTCTTCAGGTCAAACTCCTTATGGATTCTATGATTCTGATAATGAGTTTACCTCGTCAGCTGATAACTTTGCAAATTGGGCAGCTAAACGATTAGGTTATCCTATCGTAGACGTTGAACTTCAATCAGGTTCTTTCTACGCCTGTTTTGAGGAAGCTGTATCTGAGTATAGTGCCCAGGTTAATCAGTTTAATATAAGAGATAATCTACTTCATCTTAAAGGACAATCAACAGGGTCTAACTTAACCCAAAGGCAAGTTACACCTACACTAGGAAACGTAGTCAATATTAGTGCTCAATATGGTACAGAAGTTGGAGTAGGAGGGTTTGTAGACTGGAAAAAGGGAAGCATAGATGTTGTTAGTGGAAGTCAAGATTATGATTTAAAAACTTTATGGGCCAATGTTTCAGAATCTTCAAAGGCTATAGAAATAAAGAAAGTTTATCACGAAGCAAAACCAGCAGTTAACAAATACTACGATCCATATTCTACAACTGGTTATGGAACTGCTAATTTTGTAGAAGGGTTTGGTTTTGGTCAATTTTCTCCAGCCACATCATTTGTATTGATGCCAGTATTTGAAGACATTTTAAGATTGCAAGCTATAGAGTTAAATGATCAGATTAGAAAGTCACAGTATTCATTCACTCTAATTAATAATAAACTTAGAGTATTTCCTATACCCTTATCAGATTATAAGCTATGGTTTGATTATATAGTAACAGACGATAGAAACGCGTTAATGGGTGCAAACAGTGGATCAGTCGATGTTATTTCTGATTACTCAAATGCTCCTTATGATAATATGCAGTACGAACATATTAATGACGTTGGAAGACAATGGATTAGAAAATATGGATTGGCTCTATGTAAAGAACTTTTAGGTGGTATACGAAGTAAATTCGGTTCAATACCAATTCCAAATTCAGAGGTTAATTTAGACGGTGATACTTTGAGATCTGAAGCTGCTACAGAAAAGGAATCTTTAGTTGCAGAATTAAGAGAAACTCTAGAACAAACCAGCCGAAAAGTTATGATGGAAGCTGATAGTGAGGAGAGCACAAGATTACAAGAGAAATTAAACAAAGTACCTCTTAGCATTTATATAGGATAGTAGTATGGCTGGTAGATTTATACGGAGCAGAGACATAGAGTTTTTTGATACCGTAAATAAAGAATTAGTAGGTGATCCAAAAACTAGCAAAGATGGTGTTATAAATCAAATTATTCACTTGTACAAGGTTGACGCTTACGAAACTGAAACTAATTTATATGGAGAAACTGCAGGTGGTGGTAAAGCTTGGAGCAAGGGCATAAAATTAGCATGTACAATTGAAGCCACGGATTTTGATTTCGAAGCAACAGAGTTTGGTCCAGATCTTAATCAAGATGCTACATTTTCATTTTTAAGACAATCACTTATTGATTCAAACGTTATTGTTGATATTGGAGATTACATAGAATGGAACTATGCATATTGGGAAATAAGTGCAGTAAACGAGAATCAGTTGGTTGGTGGACAATTCGATCGTAACCATTCTGTAGTTGCCACTGCTTATTTGACTGAAGTAACAAGATTGAACATTGAGAGAACTAGAGCGATATAATGCCAAAAAAATTACCAAAAGATAGACAAACAAATGCTGACAAAGTAAATAGAGGAAGAGAATTATCTAGGTCCAATGACGTTACTAAAAATATGAACGTTGGATTGTTGGATATAGATTCAGCAATATTTTATTATTTTGAAAACGTAATAAAGCCTAGAATTATGGAGGCTGGAGAGCAAGTAAAGGTTCCAGTTATTTATGCAAATCCAGAAAGATGGGCAGCCATACAACGACAAGGATATATTAGGGATAGAAAGCGTAAAATTATGGCTCCAGCTATTGCATTTAGAAGAACTTCTATGCAAAAAGATGAGTCTATTCCAGTAGACAAATTAGATCCACAAAGTCCAAAATTATTTCAAACATTTCAATCTAGATATTCTGCAGAAAATAGATACGATAAACTTTCTGCATTAAAGGGTATAATGCCAAAGAAGGAAATGTATGCAGTATCTGTTCCGGATTATGTAACACTAAGTTATGATTTTACAATTTGGACTAGCTTTACTGATCAGATGAATCAGGTTATAGAGAGAGTAAATTGGGCAGAAGGATCATATTGGGGAGAACCAGGAAAATTTAGATTTAGAACATCAATTGATAGTTTTGATGATGCAAGTGAATATGAAGGAAATAGAAGAAATATAAAAACAAATTTTTCTGTTACAATCAGAGGATACTTACTACCTGAATCGTTTAATCCAATAAACACAGAAAAATTTATAACACCCAAACAAGTAGTAATAGAGAATGAATCAGAATTAAATGTTCTACCAATAGTTGATATAGATTCAGATGGTGCCAAGTCAATTAGGGTTATTTCTACTGTAAATTCTGGTCCAACAACTAGAATATCTGGTCAGTTTAATACAATTAAATTAACAGCTGGCCGAAATTTAGAGTTTACTAGTGGAAATGATTTTATTGAATATAATGGTGCAACAGAAGTAACAGATACTCTTAAGGTTAAAGATGATGTTGTTTTCAATACAGTTACTGCTAGTGCTATTGAAGTAGGAGATAACATTACAATTAACGAGTTTAATGTTTCTGGTTCTATGGTAGTTTCTGGTTCTATGACCGTTAATGGGCCAACAGTATTTAGACAGTTAGATTCTGGATCTGCTGGTCTTATAGTTTCTGGTACAATGAAGATTGCAGATGCAGCAATTGGTGAAGCAACTAAACGTGCAAAATTAGAGATTGCTGGATTAGGTGCATTAGGTAACATATCTGAAACAAATATCTTAGATTTGGGTGGAGATGCATTTGGATAGGAGTTAAGTAATGCCAGCAGTCCAGAAAACACTTACATTAAATATTACTGGTAGCACTTCTCATAGTTTAGAAATAACAGGGAGTGATATACCAATTCCACCACTAACAGATGGTTATTCGGATGTAATAGACTTTAACACAACTGATCCCATATTCAACACCATGGTAATTGGTGGTTTAAAATCGGATGAAGGATTAGACAAATTTTTTACAAACTCAATTAATGGAGACTTAACAGTCGGAGGATTGATAGTTTGTGGATCGGCTACGTTAAACCATGTACAACTTGATCATGAGAATATTTATTCTGGGAGTATGGAAATTGTTGATGGATTAGTTCATGGACAAGTTGAACAGGCTAAATTAGAAATAGAAAATTTAGGAGCATTGGGAACAGGATCTTTAGATCTGATTGTAGATTTAGGCGACGGTTTTCAGTAATTGTAGTATTTATAACCAAATACAATTAGTGCGCATAATTGGAGAATATAAATGGCCCAAATAATTAAACATAGACGGGGTACACCGGAGCAGTTAAAGACTAAAACTCTTAATGCTGCTGAAATTGGTGTTTCTACTGGATCCCTTTTTAGTGGAACCCCAATAGTTCACATAGGTGATGGAGCAAATGCAGCTGGATACGTTGTAGGTAGACTTCATTACGGATCAACCCCACCAACATTAAATTCTGGTGATATCGGTGCATCATACAATGATATGTTATTCCACGATACCGATAATTACATTTTATACAGAACGCATACAGATGGTAATGCGAATTTAAATTTAACAGGTAATATTGCGAATAGATACATAACCGGTAGCTTGGGCGTTTCCGGGATATTAAGCGCATCCTCTGATGTTTGGGTTGGAGGAAATCTACACGCAGTAGGAAGTGTTACATTCGAAGCAGGATCAAGTGGAAATATTACATTTGGTTCAGCTGCAGGTGATAACATTATTTTTACAGCTGATGTTAGTTCTTCTATAATACCAGATGGAACAGCCAAAAATCATGAATTGGGAAGTTCTGCTCAACAATGGGGAACAGTATATGCAACAGATTATTCAGGATCTGCAGCTACTGCTTCTCTTGGTAGATTAGAAGTTGATGGACCTCACTTAACAGTAGACGATAAAGGAACTGTTAGTGGTTCTGGATTATCAACTGGATCTTTTGGATACTTAGTTGGTGATGGTGGTGGAATTACAAATCTTACATCAGCAGCAATTTCAACTTATAGCAATACTGGCAACAATAGAATAATTACATCTGTAGATGCTAATGAAGTACGAGGTGAATCTAATCTTACATTTGACGGAAGTACTTTAGTAGTTACAGGAGCACAAACAGTTAGTGGAGTTGCATCTTTTGCATCTTCAATTGATGCCGAAGCTGGTATACAAATTACTGGTTCAACATTCTTAAATGATGCCACAGCAGCAATAACACACCAAGGCGGTACAGGATTAGCAATAACCTCTACAGCAGGATACGTAGATGTCGAGTCTATTAGATTTACTGGTGGAAATATTGGTATTAGTGGCGATACAGATTTATTAGATCTACAGAGTGCTTACTTAGCAATAAACGGTAGTTTAAGAGTAGACGATGGAGCAACTATTGGTAATGATTCCGATACTGATTTATTAACATTAGCTACGAACAAACTTACAGTTGCAGGTGAAACTGAAACAACCACGTTAGATGTTAACGGAGGAGCGAATATTGCTGGCCATATTACTATTGATAAAACAGATGGCGCAAATATACAGCATACTGGAGCATCAGGAAACTTAACAATTAGTTCAGATAATGGAAGTGTTTTAGTTGAAGGATCTACATTTAACGGTAATGATTTAACAGTTCCAGGTAACTTTACAGTAAAAGGAACTACCACACATGTAAGTTCTAGTGAATTAGATATAGGCGATAATATTATAACTGTTAACGGATTTGGTAACGCAGCAGATGGTGGTATACAAGTTGTAGACGCTTCTGGTTCAGCTCACACTGGATCGATGTTATGGAATGCAGCAGATGATTACTGGTATTCTGGAGTTAGTGGATCAACACATTATAGAGTTCCACAGCAAACATCAAATAGTGCATTAACAAATAATAAAGTTCTAATAGCAGATTCTAATGGTAGAATAGAACCTTCTGCAAATATAACTGATGATGGTAGCACAATTGATGTTAACGATGTAGATATTACAAGTATAGATAAGTTAGAAGGTGTCGATGCAAATACATTTATCGACATGGGTGCATCTGATACAATTGAGACCAAGGGTAATATTGTACCAAATGCTAACAATGCAGATACTCTTGGTACAGATTCTAAACGATTCTCAGATTTATACTTAGATGGAAATGCAGATATTGATGGAACACTTAATGTAGAAGGAGCCGCAGACTTTGCAGGTGGATTACACGCTCAAGCAGGTTTACAAGTTAGTGCTTCAGCATTAGAAGTTGGAAATGATTTAAAATTAAATTATTCTACAACAACAGTTCCTCGTATACTTTTCCAAGCAGCGGATGAAACTGTAGACTTCGTCGCAGCTCCATCAAGTACAAATACAAACGGAGATACTGCTGGTGAATATGTAAGATGGGATGGATCTGCATTTGAAATGTCTCAAACTATTGACGGTGGATCGTTCTAATGGATAAAAACTTTTCCAGAGATGCCAAGGATATGATGGATGATTTTGCCATAATGGGTAGAAAGTTTTCCAGGTTGGTTCAAGAGGCTTCAAATGAAGGCGATAGAAAAACCAATAGGCAATTCGGTAAAGCAGCAAACGCATATAAAAATTTTTTTAGCGAGTTGAAAAAGCTATATAAGCTTTTGTAGTAGTAACGGGTATATACCCATTTAGATAGAGGAGCCGTTATATAATGGCACAAATAATTAAACTTAGACGTTCGTCTACGGCTGGTAAAGTTCCAACTACATCAGATTTAAATTTAGGCGAATTAGCAATAAACACCAATGACGGTAGAATATTCTTCGAGAAGAATGATGGTTCTGCCGCTATAAAACATGTTGTAACATCCGACTCTCAAACAACTGGATCAATCGAAATAACTGGTAACATAAGTGGTTCTCACGCCTCAACTGGTTCGTTTGGTAGTCTTTTAGTAGATAATTATAATCAAAATAGAGGACCAAATACAAATACAATAATTGGTATTTCTAATGGGGTTACCACAGCAGTAGGAAGTACGCTTATCGGATTTGAAGCTGGAAATGCAGTATCCGATAAAAATTATAATACCTTTGTGGGGTACCAGGCAGGAAAGCTCACTTCCGCTCACGATTCAAATACCGCTATTGGTTATTTGGCCTTAGGTGGTGCTGGCGCATCATATAGTAATGTCGCAGTTGGTAGAGAAGCTCTAAAAGCAATGACTGGAAATCAAGGAGTTGCTATAGGAGAGGGCGCAGCAAAATCTAATACCGCACATCAAATCACTGCTATTGGAGCATACGCATTAACCGCAAACACCACTGGTTTAGGAAATGTGGCGTTAGGGTTTCAATCTCTCTACACAAATGTAGATGGAGACAATAATACAGCAATTGGTTATAAATCTTTAAGAACATTTGAAGCCGGCTCGGATGGTTTAGGTGGTAACACTACACTTGGTTATTATTCCGGCTATAGCCTTAACACGGGTATCGATAATACTCTGGTGGGAAGTGGATCAGGTGGTGTAGCTACAACTGCAAGTGGTTCAGTTTTTGTTGGTGCTGGAGCAGGTGGTATAACAACGACTGGAAATAACAATATTCTTATTGGAAAGGGCGTTAATGCTTCATCAGCAACTACTAGTAACGAAACCGTTATTGGTACTTCAGAACAACAAAGTGTTAAATTTGGTGGTAATGTTACAATAGGTGATGGTAGCGGAAACATAAGTGGTTCAGCAACCTCAACTGGTTCGTTTGGAAGAGTAGAAGCTAATGGTTCATTAAATGTTTCAGGTAGTGTAGGAATTACTGGTTCTTTACTTTTAACAGGAACATCTGGTACACCTAACGCTAAGCTTATAATTGATTCATCTAATGACAAGTTGAATATCGGCGATACTATTGTAATAAATGATAGTAATAATAGAATTGGAATTGGAGACTCAGCACCATCATCACCCGATACAGAATTTCATATAAAATCTGATACTCCAGTAATAACTCTACAAAGAACTAATAATAATCAAAAAAGTTCTATTGATTTCCAAGGTCAGAATGGTTCCGTTGGTTCAGCAATTGTGTTCGAAGCTGATAGCAATGCATTACTTTTTCAAACATTTGATAGTTCTAATCCTCATGAAAAATTAAAAATTGAAGATGGTGCATCTGGTCAGATAAAAGCTTCTGGTAGTTTCCAGATTACTGGTTCATTATCTGTTAGTAATGAAATAGAAACTGGAAATGATTTTATAGTAAATTCTTCAGGTCGAGTTGGTATAAATACTCTAGCTCCTGATTACAAGTTAGATGTTGCTGGAAATATGGGTGTTAACGAGTACATTTACCATAATGGAGACTCTAACACATACGTTAGATTTCAAAATGATCAGGTTGATTTATCTGCAGGTGGAAATGTATTTCAAATAACGTCTACTTCTCTTAGTGGTTCTGGTACAAGTACTGGTTCATTTGGAAGAGTAGAAGTTAACGCAAATACAATATCTATTGGTGGAACAGAACTATCTAAAACTGTTGCAGATAATATTACAGGTTTAGATCAGGAATTGGGTACAGATTCTAAGCCTGCTTTTAGTGCTCTTACTGCCTCTAATGCTATTCATGTAGGATCAACATCGTTTACTATATCCCAAAATGGTGATGGAGATGCTGAGATAGATACAGACTTAGTCGTTCTTGGAGACATAACTGCCCAGAATTATATTGTAAGTTCTTCAATAACTCACTTGACACAATCATTCAGTAGTGGTTCAACAGTATTTGGAGATACAAGTGACGATACACATCAGTTTACAGGTTCTTTATCAGCACAAGGTGCACTTACACTTGGTAGCACTTTAACAGCACAAGGAAATGTAGAAATCAGAAAATCATTTCCTGATTTAAATCTAAGAGCTGGTGATGAACAAAGAATTAATTTTAATGACGATGGTAATAGTATTGAAAGTGGAATAAAAAATAACTCAGGTACAATGAAGTTTTATGGTAGTAATAGTTCTAATACTATTAGATTGACTTTAAATGATACCGTTGCATACTTCGCCGGTAATGTAAGTGGTTCAGGTGCTTCTACTGGCTCCTTTGGTCACTTATTAGTTGATGGTCAAAAACCATTAACTCCTCGTCAGAAAGCCATAACTGGTACATCTACAACCGCTATAGATTTTAAGGATTCAAATAATTTTAAAGTTTCACTAACTGATGATGTTACGATAAGTTCTAGTAATGAAGCCCATTCAATTGGTTCTTCTGGTATGATTGTTTTAGTTCAAGATGCATCTGGTGGTCATACCGTGACTTTGCCTTCTTCTTTCAAAACTCCAAGGGGTGATGATATTGCTTTTACTTCTGGATCAAACGATATAAGTATTATTTCTTACTACGTAATTGATGGATCTAACGTCGCTATCAACTACATGGGTAATTTTTCATAGTGCTAGAGAGTAGGAGAGATGAGTAATGCCAGGTGGATTTGGATTTTTTAAAGAGTTTAAGTTTAACACAACTTATACGACTTCTAGATCAACAACGACTACGTTTCAGACTACCACTACGTTTCAAACTACCACTACGTTTAATACTAGTAAGTCTACTACTACGACTTATAATACAACTACTTCGACAACTACAACGTATACAACAAATAGGTCGACTACTACAACATTTAATACAAGTAAGTCTACTACGACTACTTACACAACAACGTTTGCAACAAGCAGAACAACTGAAACTACAAGATCTACTAATACTACTACAACGTATACAACTACGTTTGAAACTACACGCTCAACGTCTACTAGTAGAAGTACAAATACCGTAACCCAATACACTACTACTTTTGAAACGTCTAAAAGTACGTCTACTAGTAGATCTACAACTACTCAATATACTACGTTTTTCCCAACATCTAGGCTGACAACTATACAAACAGTTACTCAGTATACAACTACGTTTGCAACTACACAAACAACAACTACAACATTTCAAACTAATACAATTACGCAGTATACAACAACGTTTGAAACTAGTAGATCTACAGATACAACAATTAATACTACTACAACGTATACAACTACGTTTGAAACGAGTAGATCTACGAATACTAGTAGATCAACAAACACAACTACTACTTATACCACTACGTTTGCAACAAGTAGGGCAACAAATACTATCATACAAACAAATACTGTAACTCAGTATACAACATTTTTTCAGACATCTAGGTCTACAGAAACAAGTAAAACAACGAACACTGTTACCCAGTACACTACTACTTTTGCAACCAGTAGATCTACAACTACGACTATACAGACAAATACTGTAACTCAATACACTACAACATTTGCTACTAGTAGATCAACAAATACAATAATTCAAACGAATACCACAACGACGTATACGACATTTTTTGAAACTAGTAGAAGTACAAATACAAGTAGAAATACAAACACAACTACTCAGTACACTACTACTTTTGCAACAAGTAGATCTACAACTACGACTATACAAACAAATACCACGACTCAGTATACAACTACGTTTGCAACAAGCAGAACAACAGAAACAACATTTCAAACTAATACTGTAACACAATACACCACAACTTTTGCAACAAGTAGAACAACTGAAACAACGTTTCAAACGAACACAGTTACTCAGTATACAACAACGTTCGCAACTAGTAAATCGACATCAACATCTAGATCAACCAATACAACTACGACGTATACAACATCGTTTCAAACAAGTAAAAATACGTCTACTAGTAGATCTACAACCACTCAATATACTACATTTTTTAATACGAGTAGTATTACAAATAGAACCACAACAACTGTTTTTGTTACTGGGTTCGAAACGTCAAGTATTACGAATAAGTCTACTACAACTACGTTTAACACAAGTAAAACAACTTCTAGTATTACAAACAGAACTACAACGACTTCGTTTGAAACTACTACAACATTTAATACGTCAAGCATTACAAACAGGACTACTACCACTACTACTGTTTTTACAACTACATTTAATACGAGTAGCATAACAAATAGAACTACTAGCACCACTACAACATTTAATACGACCATTGAGACGTCTAGAACTACTACGTTCCAGACAACATTCAATACAAGTAGAACTACAAATACTGTAACTCAGTACACAACTACGTTCGCAACGAGTAGAAGCACAAATACGACTACAACTTACACAACAACGTTTGCAACAAGTAGAACCACTAATAGAACTACAACTACACAGTATACGACTACATTTGCAACGAGTAGAAGCACAAATACGACTACGACTTATACTACTACGTTTGCAACAAGTAGGACTACAAATAGAGCTACAACTACTACGTTTACCACAACATTTAATACGTCAAGTATAACCAACAGAACTACGTCAACAACAACTACATTTAACACCAGTAGCATTACTAATAGAACTACTAATACTGTTTTTACAACTACGTTTAATACAAGTAGCATTACAAACAGAACTACGTCTACGACTACAACTTTTCAAACAAGTAGTATTACAAATAAGACTACTTCTACAACGACTACATTTAACACAAGTAGTATTACAAATAAAACTACTAACACAGTGTTTACTACGACATTCCAAACTAGTAGCATTACAAACAGAACTACGTCTACGACTACTACGTTTAACACAAGCAGTATTACAAACAGAACGACTAACACAGTGTTCACTACTACTTTTCAAACATCAAGTATTACGAATAGAACTACTTCGACAACGACGACTTTTGGAACATCTAGTATAACCAATAGAACTACGTCAACAACAACTACGTTCAATACTAGTAGTATTACTAATAAGACTACTTCTACGACTACTACATTTCAAACCAGTAGTATCACTAATAAGACTACTTCTACGACTACTACATTTCAAACTAGTAGTATTACCAACAAAACTACGACAACTGTTTTTGTCACTGGGTTTGAAACTTCTAGTGTAACAAATAAGACTACTTCTACAACAACTACGTTTAACACAAGTAGTATTACAAACAAAACGACTAATACTGTTTTTACCACTACTTTCCAAACTAGTAGTATAACAAACAAAACTACGTCTACGACTACTACGTTTAACACAAGCAGTATTACAAATAAGACTACTTCTACAACGACTACATTTAACACAAGTAGTATAACAAACAGAACGACTACTACTACAACTACATTTGAAACTAGCAGTATAACAAATAAAACTACGTCTACGACTACATCATGGCAAACTTCTAGTATAACAAATAAAACTACGTCAACAACCACTTCGTGGCAAACTTCTAGCATTACGAATAAAACTACTTCTACTACTACATCATGGCAAACTGCTAGTATTACCAACAAAACTACGTCAACAACCACTTCGTGGCAAACTTCTAGTATTACAAATAGATCTACGTCCAGAACTACTACATTCCAAACCAGTAGTATTACAAATAAAACTACGTTGACCACATTCACCACTACGTTTAATACGAGTAGTATAACAAATAGATCTACGCAAAGAACTACTACGTTTCAAACTAGTAGAACGACTAATCATGCTACAACCACAACATTTAATACTACGTATCAAACAAGTAAAAATACAACTACTCAGTATACATCTCAATGGGTAACTTACTATAGTACGAGCAGTATTACTAGCAGAAGTACTAATACAACTACTACTTATACTACTACTTATAATACAAATAGGTCTACTACTACAAAGTATAATACCAGTACATCTCGCAATACGACAGAGAGTAGGACCACTCTTACGAAGTATACTACAACTACTACGTTTCAAACTTCGTATACCACTACGTTTAATACGGCATATCAAACAAGCCAAGAGACAATGACAATCACCACCTTTACTACGAGTAGATCCACAGACAGAACGACTACGTACGAAACGACTAGAACTACAACGTATAAAACGTACTATACGACGTCTTGGAATACATCTAGCTGTTTATGGGAGGGTCATTTATTACAAATGCAAGATGACTCCGAGGTCGAACTTGTGAATGCAACAGAGTGGACAACGGCACAAAATGACGAAGATCATGACATGACATTATGGAGTGGATCTGGAGATGATGCTTACCCAATATCTGCAAGTTTACGATACGTAAAAAGTATACGGTTACCTGGATTACCAACTGGCTCAAATTTTGCAGACGATGTATTTGAAAATTATGAGGATTGGAGAGCTACACAAGAACAAATAGATTCGGCTTCTATGTCTCCAGCATTTATAAAGGGAGTATTTAAGTCTTCATTTGATGTATATTATTCTATGTTCTTGGAAAACGGTAAAGAGATAAAATTTAGTTGGGATCACCCTACATTTATTAAGCGAGATGGAGAATATAGATTTGTATTAGCACAAGATATAACAACATCAGATCAGGTAATGGACATAAACAAGAACTTGATTGATGTTACTTCAATGTCTTTTCAATCTGAATCCATAAACATGGTGGAAATAAACGTTGAAGAAAAAGACGTTTACTTCGTAGAAGATATTTTATTCCATAATGGAATCAAGTGTTTCATGCCAGATCAGTTGATTTCAATGGCAGATGGAGAGTTAAAGGAAATACAATATGTTGATGTTGGAGAAATGATACTTGCTTGGGATGAAGATAGCAATTCAGTAAAAGAAAGTGAAGTTTGTGAAATACAAACAAAGATGCACGATGATGTATATGAAATGACATTAGCAAACGGAAAGAAATTAAAACCAACTGGTAACCACCCATTCTTAATTTTTGGAAAGGGTTGGTGTACGATTGACAAGTATGAGCTAAACCATGGTGGTGGAACAGGAGTGATAAACGTTGGGGATGAAGTATACGATGTATCGAGCGGAGTTCCCGAGAGAGTAAAGGTCACGAAGCTCGAGCCAATAGAGGGAGCATTTACAACGTACAATTTTATAGATACAAAGTATAAGACTATCATTGCAGATGGTATAATTACACACAATTCAGGAAAATAGTGTGCCAGTAACTAGTAGACAAACCAATAGAAATACGTCAAGAACGACCAAGTTTAACACGTCTAGAACTACGGTTTTTAATACCTCGTGGAATACAGCTAGGATGACTGTATACTACACCTATTGGACTACTAGTAGGAGTACGAGTAGAACTACAACTATTAACACATCTAGAAGTACATCTGAACAGCGTAACACTACGACCACGTATACAACTAGTACTACGTTTGCAACTGAAACTACAAAGTCTACTACTACGACATTTCAAACAAGTAAGTCGACCACTAGAAGTACAAATACGACTACTACCTATACAACTACTTGGCAAACTCAGAGAATGACAAGTACCATAACGAATAAGAGTACGTCTACTGTATATAATACAAGCAGAAGTACCAATCATAGTACGACCACTGTATACACTACGTATTTTCAAACTAGCAGAACTACAACATTTAATACACAGTACACTACAACTTTTGCAACTAGTAGAAGTACTAACAGAAATACGACCACTCAATATACAACATATTTTCAAACTAGTAGAACTACAACATTCGTAACACAATACACTACGACATTTAATACTAGCAGATCTACCAATACTGTAACTCAGTACACGACGTATTTTCAGACAAGTAGAAGTACGAATACAACTACTCAGTACACGACGTATTTTAATACTAGCAGATCTACCAATACAACTACTCAGTACACCACGTATTTTCAAACTACTAGGTCTACGAACACAAATACACAGTACACCACGTATTTTCAAACTACTAGGTCTACGAACACAACTACACAGTATACAACAACTTTTGCAACAAGTAAAAGTACGAATACAACTACTCAGTACACTACAACTTTTGCAACAAGTAAAAGTACGAATACAACTACACAGTATACAACAACTTTCCAAACTAGTAGGACTACAAATAGAAACACAACTACACAGTATACAACAACTTTCCAAACTACTAGAAGTACAAACACTGTAACGCAATATACTACGTATTTTCCAACAAGTAGAACGACTAATAGGGCTACAACTACTCAGTATACGACAACTTTTCAAACTAGCAGAACTACAAATACTGTAACTCAGTACACAACATCATTTCAGACAAGTAGATCGACTAATACCGTAACTCAGTACACAACTACGTTCGCAACTAGCAGAACTACTAACACTACGACTCAGTATACAACTTCATTTGCAACTAGTAGATCTACTAACACTACGACCACGTATACAACAACTTTCCAAACTAGTAGGACTACAAATAGAAATACGACGACTCAGTACACTACAACCTTTGCAACGAGTAGATCGACTAATACTGTAACTCAGTACACAACATCATTTCAGACTAGCAGAAGTACTAATACAACTACTACTTATACTACAACTTTTGCAACAAGTAGAACTACAAATAGAAATACGACCACCCAGTACACGACAACGTTTGCAACAAGTAGAACTACAAATACAACCACAACGTATACCACAACGTTCGCAACAAGTAGATCAACAAATCATTCTACTACAACTGTATTTACAACTACTTTCAATACGAGTAGTATTACAAACAGAACTACTTCTACAACTACAACATTTAATACGAGTAGTATAACAAACAAGACTACTACAACTGTATTTACAACAACATTTAATACAAGTAGTATTACGAATAGAACTACAAACACAACTACAACTTTCAATACTAGTAGTATTACTAATAAGACTACGTCTACAACTACAACGTTTGAAACTACGATTAACACATCTAGAACCACAACGTTTGAAACTACGTATGAAACAAGTAGGTCTACAAATACTACTACCACATATACGACTACGTTTGCAACTAGTAGAACTACTAACAGATCTACAAATACGACTACTCAGTACACTACAACTTTTGCAACTACAAGATCAACTGGAACATCTAGAAGTACTACGACTCAATATACTACTTCGTGGACAACTACTTTCGAAACTTCTCGTACAACTACGACTCAGTACACTACGTATTTTCCAACAAGTAGAACGACTAATAGATCTACAACTACACAGTACACTACAACTTTCCAAACTAGTAGTATTACGAACAAGAGTACGACTACGACATTTAATACTACAACAACTTTCCAAACTAGTAGTATCACGAACAGAACTACGTCTACGACTACTACGTTTGATACTACCACAACATTCAATACAAGTAGCATTACGAATAAAACGACTACTACTGAAACAACAATTAATACGACCACTACGTTTAATACAAGTAGCATTACGAATAAAACGACTACTACAGAAACGACTATTAACACTACTACAACGTTTAATACTAGCAGCATTACAAATAGAACGACTACTACGGAAACGACTTATGCTACAACAACTACATTTAATACTAGTAGTATTACAAACAGGACGACTACCACTACAACTACATTTGAAACAACAACTACTTTTCAAACTAGTAGCATTACAAACAAGACAACCACTACAGAAACTACGTATGCTACCACGACCACGTTTAACACAAGTAGTATTACAAACAGAACAACTACTACAGAAACGACTTATGCTACAACTACAACATTCAACACAAGTAGTATAACCAATAAGACTACTAGCACTACGACTGCATATAATACTACGACTACTTTTCAAACTAGTAGCATTACAAACAAGACGACTACTACAGAAACTACGTACGAAACGACTACAACATTCAATACGAGTAGTATTACAAACAGAACGACTACTACAACCACAACGTTCGAAACTACAACTACATTTCAAACAAGTAGTATAACTAATAGAACAACAGAAACTTCGTACGCTACAACTACGACATTTAATACTAGCAGTATTACAAATAGAACGACTACTACTGAAACGACTATTAATACAACTACAACATTCAACACAAGTAGTATAACTAATAGAACAACAGAAACAACGTATGTAACTGGATACGATACATCTAGTATAACAAACAAGAGTACGACTACGACATTTACTACTACAACAACTTTCAATACGAGTAGTATTACTAATAAGACTACGTCTACAACCACAACATTTGATACTACGACTACTTTCCAAACTAGTAGTATCACGAACAGAACGACTACTACAACTACAACGTTTGAAACTACTACGACGTTTAATACAAGTAGTATAACTAATAAGACTACCACAACGACTTTCGAAACAAGCAAGTCTACTGATACCGTGTTTAACACTACGAAAACTACAACTACAACGTATGAGACAAGCAAATCTACAACTACGACCTTTGAAACAACAAGATCAACAGATACAACAAGGTCTACATCTACTAGTAGATCTACTACTACGTCGTTTATAACTGTTAGGGAAACTGGATTTTTTAAAAGTAATTAAGCTTTTTGACTATTATAAAGCATATATATTTCTGTACAATGTTATAATATTAAGGAGTTACGTATGTCAGAAATGTTTAACAAAAAAGTTTTAGATGAACGAATTAGAGATCTAAAGAAAAACGATAATATCACTGCGTTTAAAGACGTAGAAAGTTTACTTCTTAGAAGGATTAGACAAGAACAGTTTGAAACCAGTTACGATGTAATGGCAGAAGAAATGCCATATTTTAGAACATTAAACTATACGGAACATGCGGGCACTATGATTGTCCACCCATTAAATAGTATGCTTAGAGTTTGGCAAATGGAACAGGCATTTTTTAATGATGATGATTCCGAAGTTCTAGATTACGCTGGATATATAAAATCGCGTGTTGAGGCTGGTCAGGGAAACAAATACCAAGATAGAGAAAACTTTTTCGACAAATACCCACCTAGAAAACACATAGTAATTTTAGCTGGATCTAACAAAATAAAAGAAAGACAGTGTTTAAATAAGCTTAGATATATTCACGATACTTGGTTTGATGACGTTTATTTTAAACCCCACCCAGTTACGAATCATACAATAATTGGAGAAATAAAAGATTTGTTTGGTCAAGAAAGCGTGTTACCTAGGGAAGCAGACGTTTATCAATATATTATGGAATCAGAAGTTGTGCATACTACGCATCTAAGTGAAACAGCAACAACTGCACTCTGTTTGGGAAAGGAAATAGATACGACTGATGTATGGCAAGACTTATTTATGTCATCGTTTTATCATATAAATAAGTTTGTTTTTGAATATGCAGCAAGCGGTCAAGGAATCGATTGGATAAACAAAACGTTTTCTAGTTATAAATCTGGAGTATTTTGTCCACAAATAGATCCAAATTGGAGATTGAAAATGGATAAGTATCTGGAATTCATACGTGAAACTAGAAATAGCTATAAAAATTGGTACATAGAAGTTCCTAGAAAAAAATAAATTATGACTCTACATGATGCTAATTCCTTTCTAGAATACAGAAAGCAACAAGAAAAAATACATCTAGATAGGATAAAAAATAGCAAAAATCCGTTGGATAGTATTTTAACGGTTGAAATTAATGCTACTGAATTATGTAATAGGACATGTGTATTTTGTCCACGACATGATCCAGAGGTTTATCCTAATCGTAATTTAAATATGACTCCACAAGATGCCTTTAATATCGCTAGAAAATTAAAAGATGCAGATTATACTGGAAGAATATCATTCAGTGGATTTGGGGAAAATTTACTAAACAAAAAGTTTACACAAATTATTAAGAACTTTAGGTTGGTATTACCCAAAAATTGGTTGGAGTGTAATACTAACGGTGATGTTTTAACTTCTAAGAATGTAAATTCTCTATATGATGCAGGGTTAGATATGTTGTATATTAATTTATACGATGGACCAGAACAAGCCGATGATTTTACAAAGATAATGGAAGATGCTAAGGTTCCAGTTAGTAGATATAGTTTGCGAGCACATTGGGTTGGAGCAATAGAGGATTACGGTCTTAAATTAAATAATAGAAGTGGAACAATAACATGGTTAGACTTAGATGAAGATGAAGTAGAAAACCTTAAAGGTTCTAAATGTTATTATCCATATTACAAAATGTTTGTAGATTGGAATGGTGACGTTTTATTTTGTTCCAACGATTGGGGAAGAGAAATAATTATTGGAAACCTTCTTAAACAATCCCTATACGATGTATGGATGAGTGATAAGATGAAAGAAATTAGGGACAGATTATCTAAGGGAGATAGGAGTTCAAGTCCTTGTAACAAATGTTCAGTTGGTGGAACTTTATTTGGACAACCAAGTTTTGATTTAATTAATGAGTACTATGAAAGTAGCGATAACGGGACACACTAGCGGTTTAGGAAAGGAACTATATGGTCGATTTGACGACGTAAAGGGCTTTTCATCAAGTAATGATTATGATGTTTCTAACAACTATGAACGAGCAAAAATTATATTTGAATTACCACATTTTGATTTATTCATAAACAATGCTCATCCACATTTCGATCAAACTAAACTTTTGATGGAAGTATTTACTGAATGGCAGTATAAAGACAAAACAATAGTCAATATAATCAGTAGAGCAAAATACGATAATATATCAAAGGGATTTATGTATTCAGCTTCTAAAGCTTCTTTATCTCATTTATCAAATAATTTACGTTTCAATACAGATAAAAAATGTAGAATAATTGACATAAATCCTGGTTTACTAGATTCTGATTTACCAAGTTTATCTTATGAAGAAATGGCAGACATAATTTTATGGTGTATAAATCAACCTCCACATATCGAAGTTGGTGAAATATCAGTTTGGAATAGAGATCCATATATTAATGTACAGAAAAGAAAAGCAGAATTATTAGATGCTAAATTTTAAAGACATAATTGATCCAATCTCTGTAGAAGATTTTCAAAAGCATTATGATGCACAGCAACATTTTGTTATAAGAGGAGATAAGTCTAGGTATGAGTGGATATATAATTGGAATGATTTTGACAAGTATATGAATGGCTTTCCAAAAAATTGTGGGGATTTACAAATAATAGCATATAACGATAACTTACGAGATAAGTGGTGTAAGAAAAAAATGTATGATAAAGAACCACTTACTAAGGAACAAGTTTATGATTTATGGAAAAAGGGTAAAACTTTTATTTTAGCATTACAAGAGTACCAAACTCCAGGAATGATTAAGGTTTGTAATGCAATAGAAGAATACTACGGTAGAGGAACTGCAAACTTATATTGTTCTCCAGTACGGGATTCTGTAAGTTTTCCAACGCATGCTGATAGTACAGATAACTTTTTAGTACATGTTGAAGGATCTGTAAAATGGACTTTATACAATGAATTTGGAAACCCTAAACATAAAAACAAACGTAATGGAGGCGTAAGTCAAATTGAAGATAGAGAATACACAGTAATGGCAGAATACGAATTGTCAGCTGGAGATTTACTATATATTCCACGTTTTCAGTATCACAACGCTTTAGCATTAGAAGACAGAATATCAATAAGTTTTCATTTTAATCTTGATAGACACGGATTAAAAAGAGGAAAGCCAGTTGGTAGACCACCATGGAATAATTGGCTTTATTGGAAATAAACATAGGAGAGTAAAATGGCACAAGATGTTAAATTTACTGACGAAGAACTAACAGGTCTAAAGGAAATTCAGGCTGCTTATCAAAACATACAACTTCGTATGGGTGGACTGAAGATGCAACAAATTGCACACGAAAGACAAGCAGAAAGATTGGTAGAATTGGAAGACCAATTAATGGCTGAGTTACAAGACCTGAATACAAAGGAACAGGAAACTGCTGCTTCATTAAATGAAAAATATGGAGCAGGAAGTTTAGATCCTGAATCTGGAGTTTTTACGCCGTCAGTTCAAAATACAGAAGAATAAAAAGATAACTGCGTTTTGAGCGTTACACAATATATTTATTTGTGAATCGCTGTGCGCTGTTTAAAATTTTAAACTAATAACCGGAGAAAAATAATGGCTGAGAGAATCGTCTCACCGGGTGTATTTACCAGAGAAAAAGATCTCTCCTTTCTTCCACAAGGTATTGCTGAAATTGGAGCGGCAATGATTGGACCAACCAAAAAAGGTCCAGCTTTTGTTCCTACTACAGTTTCAAATTTCAATCAATTTGTGGAGATGTTTGGAGGTCTTGATCAAGATTTATACGTCCCATTTACCGTTCGCGAGTATCTACGTAGTGCTGGAACGGTCACTATTGTCCGGGTTTTAGGTTTAGGAGGCTATTCGACCGGTCATGTAATTGTTGGTGCTCATGAATCAGGATCATCTGGTTCAGCTTATACAGGGTATGCTGTATTGGCACCGAACGCAACTGTTAATGGAGAAGCTGCCTTTGGTGGTAGTACCATTTCTGGTGTATTCAATAACTTTGGCGTGGCAACCGGATCTTACACGCTTTCTGCATCCTTAGACCCATCGGACGCAAGCTACGTTGAGAATGTCTTAAGTAGCAACCCACTTTCAACAACAACCGCGGCTGGAGCTGCAACACCTTTCTACTTATATAAAATTTTTAAGGGTGCTGCATCAAGTCAAGGTAGTGGTGGTGCTGCAGTAAACATAGATATTGTCAGTGCAGGTCAAGCATTTGGTCAAGATTATCAAAATGCTAAAACACCATACATTAATTCTCAAAAAATAAATGGCTCAGTTGCCAACTTATTTAAAGTAGAATTAAGGTCACATGGTGAAGTTGAAACTCATAAAAAATATAAGATTGGTATATTGAATGTCAAGCAAGCTGGAACTATAGCAGGTTCAGATTATGGTAGCTTCTCAATTCAGGTTAGAGAGATGGATGAACAGTCTTTCAAACCAGCTGATGATGTTATCGTTGAACAGTTTGACAATCTTAACTTAGACCCAGAATCTGCGAACTTCTTTGTTAGAAAGATTGGTGATAGGTTTGTAACAATCGATGCAAACGGAAAACTAACATATAATGGCGATTGGCCAAATATGTCTAAGTACATTTACATAAGCAATTATGATCAAGTTAAGAAGGGTGCAGTATCACCTGCATTAGTACCTTTTGGTCATTCAGCAGTTCAAATGCCTATTGCTACTGGATCAAATTGTACTTCATTTCCAGCTGCTTCTTTTATTAGTGAGCAGACCAACCCTTCTACTAACGCGTTTGACACTACAGTGTTCTACGGATTAGATTTTGCAACAGTTCAAAATAGAAACTTTTTGGATGCATTGTCTACCCGTGCAGCTGCTAATAACAACGTATCATTCAGTTTGAGCGATCAAATAGGTCACCCATCGGCATCAGCTGCTGATTTTGGTGGATCTTCTACATTCGCAACATCTGCAAGTAACTTAGCTTTAGGAACCTCAAACGTTGCTCAGCATAAGTTCTTTGTACCTTTCCAAGGTGGATTTGATGGTGCTAATCCAGCTATAGAGAAGAAAACAGGATCTGATATTTCTGCTACTAACCAGCAGGGATTTGATTGTTCTACTTCTACAGCTAGTGGATCAGTTGCTTATAAGCGAGCTATGAATGCAGTTAGTAACCAGGATGAATTTGACATTAACATGTTAGCGACACCTGGTCTTATTTATACACTACATCCAAACCCAATTAACCATGGTATTCAGATGGTTGAAGATAGAGGAGATGCTTTCTTCGTATTCGATCCTTCTGCTTACGCTGATGGAATAAGTGCTACAACAAGTGCAGTTTCTACAACAGATACAAACTACGCTGCAGCATATTATCCATGGGTTAAAGTGTTAGATGATAGTCTTAATCTACCAACTTGGGTACCACCTTCAGTGGTAATACCTGGAGTTTATTCACAAAACGATAGAGTAGCACATGAGTGGTTTGCACCAGCTGGTCTTAATCGTGGTGGATTGACAAATGTAATTGAAGCCAAGACAAGGTTGACTCACGCAGAACGTGATCTTCTTTACGAAGATAGAGTTAATCCTATTGCTTCATTCCCAGGTCAAGGAGTCGTTGTATTTGGTCAGAAAACATTGCAGGCAAAGCCTTCAGCGTTAGATCGAATCAATGTACGTAGATTGTTAATTAGAATCAAGAAGTTCATCGCGAGTTCTTCACGCTACTTGATATTTGAAAATAATACAGTAGCTACTAGAAATCGTTTCTTGAACATCGTTAATCCTTACTTAGAATCAGTACAAGCAAATTCAGGCTTGACTGCTTTCAGAGTTGTTATGGACGATTCTAATAATACACCTGATGTGATCGATCGTAACCAGTTAGTTGGACAAATATTTGTTCAGCCTGCTAGAGCGGTTGAGTTCATCGTACTCGACTTCGTAGTACAACCTACTGGAGCTAGCTTCCCAAGCTAATTCAAATTAGGTATATAATGAAAAAGCCCAGTTTAATACGCTGGGCTTTTTTGTTTTATATGCTATTTTTTTGATTAAAACGATATTTATAATCGAATATAAAAATTCTTATTTAGGAGAAATAGAATGCCACAATTGATCGATCCGAACGATATAATGTTCACACAATTTGAACCTAAAGTCCAAAATAGGTTCATCATGTATGTTGAAGGTATTCCTGCATATACCATTAAAGCTGCATCTCGTCCAAGCATTGAGTTTGAAGAAGTTGCTTTAGATCACATAAACGTTAAAAGATATGTGAAGGGTAAAGGGGAATGGCAAACATTAGACATAACACTTTATGACCCAGTTGTTCCTTCAGCTGCACAAGCAGTAATGGAATGGGTAAGACTATCACACGAATCCGTAACAGGTAGAGACGGATACTCAGATTTTTACAAGAAGAATGTAACATTTAATCTACTAGGTCCAGTTGGAGACATCGTCGAAGAATGGCAATTAGTAGGTGCTTATATACAGTCAGCTACATTTGGTGATTTAGATTGGAGTACAACAGATCCAGTAGAAATCACATGTACACTTAGATACGACTACGCAATACTACAGTTCTAATTTAGACTACTAAAAATATCGGTAGTGATTAGAAGTTGTGGCATTCTTCAAATGACTACCTGCTAGAATAATTGCGTTTTATTCGTGTTACTGCATATATATTACTAAAGGTTAATGTTAAGGAGTTATAATGCCTGAAAATAGTAAACAGCAAGTTGCGCCCAAGAAGGAGTCTACGTCGACTCATCAGAAGCAACCACAACAACCTAAATTTCCTAGTGAGATCATAGATCTCCCAACTAAGGGACTAATGTATCCAGAAGGACATCCTCTTTCAAAGGGTACAATAGAAATAAAGTATATGACAGCTAGGGAAGAAGACATTCTTACGTCTGCTAATCTAATCAAGAAAGGTGTAGTAATAGATGAACTACTAAAATCTATGATTATTTCCGATGTAAACTACGATGACCTGTATATTGGGGACAAAAATGCAGTAATGTTATCAGCTAGGGTACTGGGCTACGGTAAAGATTATGTCACAGATGTTGATTGTCCGGAGTGTGGTAATACAGAAAAAGATTGTTCTTTTGATTTGACGTCGTTTGAGTATAAGGAAATTGATGAAGGGTACTTGAATAGAGATAACAAGTATGAATTTACACTTCCAAACTCCAACAGAAAAGTAGAATTTAGATTCATAACACACAAAGATGAAAAAGCAATTGATAAAGAAGTAACTAGATTGGCAAAAATATCAGGTGGAATTAGTCCTGAAATGACAACTAGACTTCGCTATCAGATTGTATCGGTAGACGGAGATGATTCTACAGAGACAGTTGCTAACTTTATAAAGAATGAATTATTCGCTATAGACTCCAGAGCCTTAAGAGATCACATGATAGAGAAGATGCCAGATGTTGACTTTACAACATATTATGGATGTCCTAATTGTGGGGAAAATTCTGAAATGGATCTTCCTATATCAACAAATTTCTTCTGGCCTTCCCGATAGCCCCGGAATATAAGCCCAACGTCCACGAATCCATATTCCAACTTTGTTACTTCAGTGAAGGAGCATTCTCGTTTTCTGAAGTATACGATATGCCTATCTATCTGCGTAGATTTTACACTAACGAACTAGTGAAGCAAAAAGAAAATGAACAGAAACAGATGGATAAAGCTTCGAAAAAAACAACTAGTAGTGTCGCTAGACCGCCAACAAGACGCTAAACATAATTCCGTTTTTGCATATTTATACATGTATTAATACGTAAAATCCAAGGAGTTATCCATGTCACAATCTAAAAAACTCGTACGAGAATTTAAAGGAGCACTAACTGGTGCGTTAGCTGGTTTTCTTTATCGCTCATTGAGGGGTGAGAAGTCAAGGGCTAACAAAATAAAAAATCAAGCCAGTCAAATGGATCCATCGGTTGCTAAAGAGTTTGAGAAACTTCAAAAATTAGTTGATAAGGGAGCAGCAGAAGCTGAGAAAACAATTTCTAAACTTCCAAAGGAAAAACGCGATCGAATTGAAAAATTAGCCAAAGCCTTTGAATCAAAACATATAATATAATTACTAGGAAACTAGTGTGCCTCAAATAAGCAAAAACGACGTAAGTTTACAGCAGCAATATAATGAGTTAAAGAAAGAAGAAGCTCGATTAGTTAAAGAGATTCAAAACGATAACCTTAAAGATACTGCTAAAACTCGTGAGAGAACTCGCGATATAAAGGAATACCGTTCTAAATTAAAAGAAGTCAGAAAGGAAATGGATGCAATCGTATCGTCAACTGATGATATGGTTAAGGGTATAGCTAAGTCTGTAAAAGAAGTTAGTAAGGTTGGTGCTGAAGCTGGAAATATGGGTGGATTCTTTAGGGACATGGCAAAGGAAGCATCAAAAGCTGGTAAACAGTTTGCATTATTAGGTGATGAATTAGCCGATGCAATGATTTCTGGTGATAAGTCTAAGACTAAACTTATCAATAAAATGATGGACGGTGAAAACAAAATATTGGATGTTATGAAATCTAAGTCTGCTTTTATGACCGCCGATTTAGATACGATGCTTGAACAAGCTAAGACGAACTTAAAAAATGGAATGTTAACAAGGGGTTTGAGTAAAAACGCTAAAAATTTATTAAAACAACAAGTTCAACAGTTAAAAACTATGAAAGCTCAGCAATCCATAGCTAAGAAGTTAGAGGATAATTATAGCGATCTGTCGGGATATGTAGACAAGATTAAAGATGGGTTCGAAATGCTGAAAGCCAGTCCGCTTGCTGCCGTTGTTATAGGTATTATGGGTGTCATGGAAAAAATGGTTGGAAAGGTTGAAGCAGCGGCGAGGTCGATGAATGAAGAGGTTGGTATTGGGCTTGTAAATTCTGTTAAGGAAGCTGGTAAACAGATGGCTGCAATGCCTGCTTCAAGTATTATGGAATCTATGGGTCTTGCACCACAGGTTGCAAAGAGAGCAAGAGAAGCAGCAACGACAGCAGCAGCTGTAGGTGGTGATTTAGCTTTAATGCAAAATATGACTATAGGAATTAATGAGGCAGTAGCAACTTTAGATTATGGAGTGGCAGCTTCTCAAGTAGCAGAATTAGCAGATAATTTATTCGTTACTACAAACTTAACTAGGGAGCAAGCTTCAGCTGCACTTAATGCTACCGCAGAATTTGCTAGACAAAATAAGGTAGCACCTAAAAAGGTATTAGAAGATATGGCACAAAATGCTCAGGTGTTAGCAAAGTTTTCAGACGGTACAGCGGAAGGAATGGCAAGAGCAGCAGTTCAAGCAGCTAGACTTGGTTTAGAATTGAGTGCTGTTGGTCAAGTTATGGATGGATTGTTAAACTTAGAATCTTCTATAGCTTCTGAGTTTGAAGCATCGGTATTATTGGGTAAAGAATTAAATTTAGATAGAGCTCGTACATTAGCACTTAATAATGACATGGAAGGTGCTATGAAAGAGATCGTAAAACAGGTTGGAAGCGAAGCTGAATTCCAACAAATGAATGCTATTCAAAGGCAGTCTTTAGCTGACGCTGTTGGATTATCCACTGATCAGTTAGCACAAATGATGAAGAAGGGTGGAAGAGCACAATTAGAAGGATCTGTTCCTGAAAAACAATTAAAAACATTAGGAGATCTACAAAAATCTGCTGCAATACAGGATGGTTACTTAGCAAAGATTGCAAGCTTAGTCAGTGGTATCCTATCGTTTTTACTTGCTGGAAAAGGCTTGAGTTTATTGGGTGATATAGCAACTATGTTCCGTGGAAGAGGTAGAGGTTTCCTTAGAGATAGAGCAAGAAGAACTAGAGGCGGAAGATCTGTTTTTGATCGAGCAATGCAAATGAAAAAAAGTAGAGCAGCGAGAGCACCTAGAGGTCCTGGAATCATAGACAAGATGAAAGGTCGTGGTTCTAACTTGATGAAAAGACTTAGTCAAAGTAAGTTTGCAACAAAGGCTACTCAAATTGCAGGTAAGGGAACTAAACTTGCAGGTGGTGCTATACAATCTGTAAAGGGTGGTATTGGTGCAATAGGCGGTTCAGCATTTAAAATGTTAGGAAGGGTAGCATTACCGTTAGCTGCAGCAGCAGATGCATTATATTTGGGATCTGAGATGACAAAAGAAAATGCAACTACAGAATCTAAAACAAAAGCTGTTGGAAGTGTTGCAGGTGGATGGGCAGGAGCTGCAGGCGGTGCTAAAGCTGGTGCACTTATTGGAGCCATGGCCGGTCCGTTAGGAGCAGCAGTCGGTGGCGTCTTAGGTGGTGCAGTTGGTTACGTAGCAGGTAGTAAATTTGGAGAAGCTGTAGCCAATCCCATCAGAGGTTCGATTTCTGCAGGTATGGATTATCTTGGTCCTAAGATGGATCAAGCGATGAATAAGGCAAAAGAATTTGGAGTATCTTTGGGAAATGATATATCAAACATAAAGAGTAAAGCATCTGAGTTTGGTAGTAAAGTTGTAGAATTTGGAGGTACAGTAAAAAACAAACTTTCTTCTGGACTTAATACAGCTAGAGGTAAAATAAACGAACTTTCTAGTGCTGTTGGTAAGAATTTAGTAGGAGCTGTTGGAAAAGCTAAAAGTAAAATTAGTAGTATGATGTCCAGTATAAAATCAAAGGCAGCAAGTTTAGCTAGTTCTGCTAAATCAACTGCATCTTCGGCTCTAAACGCTGCAGCTAATTTTATGGGATTCAAAGCAGCTGGAGGACCAGTATATAAGAGTGGAACGTACATGGTCGGAGAAAGAGGGCCAGAACTTGTTCATTTAAGTAGAGGATCTACAGTTGTTCCAAATCATCAGATTCAAGGTGGTGCTGCTCAAGGTGCAGGTGGAGATTTGGTTGCAGAATTAAGGGCTCTAAGAACAGAATTAGATAAGATTGCAGCTAACACAGCACGTGGAGCTAATGCAGCAGAAAAAACTAAGATAGGATCAGCGGCGTAATGGGACTAAAAGATTTTGACATAAGCAAAATACAGTCATTTAAGTATGATACCTTTGATGCAGATTCTAAAACTCCACAACAGTTTGGAGATGGTCACTCAGAATACATAACTGATGGGATTATAGGTGGACGTCATGGAGGAACAGAACCAGGTATAAACGGTGCAACTCCTCATCATCAACACGAACATTCTGGATTGGATGGTCCTCCATTATATGATACGATAAAGGCTTCACAAACATTTATTTATAATGGTTACACTGTTTTGGGAGTTGAAGATCCTATACAAACTAAATTTATAGATGGAGACAATGCAGATTGGCCGTCTCAAATTATGATACCTGGAAATATTGCTGGAAGAACAGTCAGTCAACCAGATGGTGTTGGTAGTTTAGGAAATCCACAAACATTTACAATAAATCATGCTGCTGGAGAATACACAATTACGGGTCTTCAGGGTGAATTTGGAATTAGTGAGATAGATTTACTAGCTGAGAAGAGTTTACCGATGAATTTTTGGAAAAACTCAATAGAAGGCACAGATAATTATCCAATATTCGATAGCTATATTTTGACAGAAGCCAAAAGAGGAAGCGAAACACATGGAACAAATTACATGTATCCTACTCAGAGATTTTTTGGTAATGGTAGCCCAGATGAACAACCAGGTAGATTTGGTCCTGCTCAAACTGGATTTACTATTAGTGGTTATGGAGCAAGAACAGTTGAAGGTAATTTAGTTGACAATATAACAGAAAATTATACTGAGCTTGTTAAGAATAGTGGAAATATGTACCAGGATTTTATTAACAAACAAACTAGTTTACAATTAGATTCTGTTTATCCATGGGATGATTTTACTTCTTTTGACTCTACTTTATTTGAAATGGGATTTTTTCCTGGAACAAGAGCAGTAAGAATAGGTAGTCCATTTAGACCAAATACAAAACCATTATTTACTGAAATAGTACCTCAATCAAATATTGAAGATTTAAAAAGTATAAAAGCTGGAGATTTTGGTGGTGGAGGTGATGGATTTGATTTCGAAGAACAGCCAAAAATATTACACCTATATGATTCATTTATATTGGCTGGAGATGACGGTAGTTCTTATGCTAGTAAAGCATTTGAATTTCAAAAAGATTTTAAATGGAAAAGCATAGAGTTTTCTCAAGATCAATTAAACAATGCTAGTGCTTGGGCAAATAGTACTTGGAATAGTATGGTAAATTGGGCATTACAAGGATATGATAATTCAATAATACCAACAGTTAATGTGGTCAACAGTATGAGAGGTAGAACTTTAGATGCTCATACTCAAGCAGTTTATATGTCTAGAAAGGGTGTAGATGAATCTAAAGAATTAGGATCAGAGTCAGCATTGCCAGGTATAAAAACAGTATACGATGAAAGACAACATCTTATACCAGAAGATTATAATATTGATGAAACTAAATTTGATGGTACAGCACCTAGATTGGCATTCCTATATAAGTCTATAATATTAGACTCTGCAGATAGTGCAACTTTTACTACAAATTTAAAAGATCATCTAATGAAGGGTACTGGAGATTTTGACAAGTATCAAATACCTTGGAAATCTTCATTAGATCATCCTCAAGGTACAAGTACTCAAGGTAGAAAGTATAACGAATCACAGCCATATATAGCTGGAAGGGAATACGGAGAATCTGCAGCTACTACATCTCCATCTCAAGATCCATTTAAATTCTTCTCTAAGCTTACTGATAAATCTTCAGTATTCAATGTTAGACCACAAGGAGAAGATAAACTTTTAGAAAAGACTGGATTTGTTGAAACTCTTCCAGATAATTCTATATTAAATACAGATCAATTTTCATCGCCATCGGCTAGTGTTAATATTCCAATAAAAGCAAGGGCATTAGGAAAACAAGAAGGTGTAATAGATACAAATCAAACAATTGCAGATTTAACACAAACTACATCTGAGCTAAACACAAATATAGAGAATACTACTGACACAACTGGACTGATAAACAGATACAGTACCCTAGCTTATGGTGCTCTAGGAGCTGACGATAGTAACGATCAAAACGATCCTGGTGGAGCGAAATCAATGGTCTATGAAGAGACACTAAGATCTCCATCTGAGATGAATCAGACAGTAAACAAAGAATTGGGTGGATTAGGAAATGCAGAACGATCAGAAGATTTGTTAGCATTGAGCGGAAAGTCCAGAGAAGGTGATAGAGCTGGTGCTAGAGATATTGGAAAGGGTAAAATTTACGCCATTGGAAGACAAGGTTTAGTCGATGTAATTGGATCTGCAGATAAAGATAAAGTGGTTTCAATTGATGGAAAAGCTGTTATTCATTTAGATAATGGTAAAATATTAAAGGGTAACAAGTTCGTTGACCAAGTTAATGCTATTCCTTATGGAGAACGAACTGGTGGAGCAAATGATAAAGACGTAGAAGATCTAGATTTTATTCCTTTAATTTTTTATGATGTATGGAATGAAAAGTCTATTACGTTTAGAGGAATGAATTTAGGTGCAATAACTGATACTGTTACTCCAAGTTGGGAAGAGCAAGAATATGTTGGTAGACCAGTTAAATCACATACATACGGTGGAACAGAAAGGTCAATATCATTTGATTTCGACATTTACCCAAAAACAAGACAAGAATTTCCAGTATTGTTGGAAAAATTAAATTATCTTGTTGGATTGTGTTACCCAAATCTTGATAGATTTTTAAGAATGAATGGACCACTAATTAAGATTACACTTGGTGATATACTTAGAGCACAAACAGGATTTTTAACTTCACTTACAGTTACATTCCCAGATGATAGTCCATGGGAAATAGATAAGGGATTAAGGTTTACAAAAAGAATAAACGTTCAGTGTGAATTCACATATATTGGTGGATACATTCCTGTATCTACTGGAAAACATTATGGTCTAAGTTGGTTAAATGGTCAAGACTATACAGCTCAAGGAGTAAAGTTTGAAGATTATCCAAACAGAGCAAAAGCAAGCAATCCTGATGAAGCAACAACTGCAATACCAGGTATAAGTAAACTATTTTCAGAATACGGACAAGATAATGTATAATAGGTATAAAGAAGCAAGAATAAAGGTCAACTCTGATAACAAAGTTAGATATTTTAAACCTAGCTTATATCCAGATATAGAAGAAAAAGATTCAGATGTTGTACATGTCGTTAGACCTGGGGAAAGGTTAGACTTATTAGCTCACAGATATTATGGAGATGTGGGTTTATGGTGGGTGATAAGCAGAGCGAATAGACTTGATCCTTCAGATGTTGGTCTTAAAGCTGCTACACAGTTAAGAGTTCCAACAGATATAGGAGACGTACTTCGTAAGTATAAAGCCGTAAACGTGGAGTAACAATGGCTGGTTTTAGAAAAAATATTCATAAGAACATTCGAATGGCATTGGATGAAAGGGTCAGAGCTGCATCATCTTATGGTGGTAGTAATGAGGGATTACGTTCTGAATTACTAGGACCTGTCAGTGAAGATACAAAACCGTTTAATTTAACATTCGATGCACAAATGTCAAAGACACCATTTATTAGGATGATTTCTCCTGGTGAATCTAGTACTGAAATATTATACGGAATGTTTAATGATACAGTGGAAGGTGTACAGATTGGAGCAGCATTAGATCAAGATTTTTTTGAATCCAGAGCTGAAAAAATTGGACCTACAGATACAGAGCAATATAGACTTTCTCAAAATTATAAAGATTCCAGTACGGATGATTATAGTACAAGCGATTTTGGAAAACCAATTCCAGGAATAATTGATGCAGAAGTACAATTTGTAAAATATGGTGGAGCAGTTAGAAAAGCAACTGTAAATTGGACATGTTACACATTAAATGATTTAGAAAAATATAGCGAAGGTTCATTTTTGTCTCCTGGTAGAAATGTAATATTAGACTGGGGTTGGGTTAGAAGTGGTAAAGGAATGGAACAAGTTCCTAAGATATTAACAACAGATGGAAATGGAAAAGTTACATTAGACGAAGCACTGTTTGCTCCAAAAATAGAAACTTACGTATCTCCAAATGATGATAAAAAGAAAATTTTTAAGTCTGCAGATTCTGCATGGGAAATGTTATGGAAACAACACTACGGAGATTGGGGTGGATTGATTGGTATAATATCCAATATGAGTTGGAACATGAATAAAGATGGTTCTTTTGCATGTACAACTGAAATATTAGCAAAGGGAACAAGTGTATTTGAACAGCAAATACCAAGCCCTAAAAAAGAACAAATGAACGAATTACCGTTGGGACAAAATAGTTTTGATTCTTTTATTAGGGAGTTAACGACTGAAATTGCAGATGGACAAGATGTTGATTTGAATATGTTAGCAGGTCCAGCTCTCAATATACAAGAACGCTGTAATACTTTAGATATAGAAATAATGCAAAAATACTTCGGAGACATTCTAGAAAAGAAAGCCAAAGTACAAGAACGAGCACAAGAATTAATGGATGCTGGAGAAGATTTTGGAGATCCAAGCAATTATGATGAGGGAGACATTGTAAAAGTTCCAGCAATAATAAACGATAAAGATTTTAACATCGTAGGAATTTTAGAACCGACAGGTGGAACTCTACCAGATGAATTAGGTGGAAATTTTAATTTATTAGAATACGAAGAACCAGATCCAAATGATCCAGATGCAGATCCAAAACTCAAACGGTCAGCAAACATTTCTGCAAAAATATGGGTTAGATGGGGTTGGTTTGAAGATAACATTGTTTCATATTACGCAGCCGATCAAGTAGCTAGGGAAAGTGGAAGACCAGAAGCTGAGTTTAGATCTATAGAAAGGGTTAGTGAAGCTGAGGATCCAGATAAAAAAACTGAAAGCGGGTTGAGAAGTATAAAAATAAAAAATACCCCTAACCTGTACACCTATGATCCAAACGTTTTTATTTTACCTGGACAATATCCAGAAGATTGGCACCAAAATCATAAGAAGGAAAGTGAAGAGGATGAAGATAATAAAAGCACATATAGAATATTAGCAGAATATATCAATGCAAATTGTCCTCATTTTGCAGTAGACGAAAGTAAAACGCAAGGTTACCTTAGAAATGTAATGATAAACCTAGGTGAATTGCAATCTGTGTTTAGTGCTCCCGGTCATTCTATTCAAAGTGCCATGTTAAAATTAGCTGGATCTTTAAATAGTCAAGTTAACGTGTGGAATTTTGCAGTTGATAAGGCAGATAATATTTCAACGTCTATGACAACATATTTTATACACGAAGAAGAATCGGCAGATGCAGAAGAAGAACAAAACGATGACCCTTCTACATCTTATATTTTTGAAAACTATGGTTTAAATAGTGTAGTCAAAGATATTTCTTTGGGTGCAACAATGCCAGATAAGTTTGCAGTTATGGCTGGATACGGGTCATTTAGAGAAGAAGAACAAGCAAAGGGAGATATAGATATTGTTAGAAACCTATTGAGAGATAGAAGTGGAGATAGTTCAGACGAAGCTCAAGCAAAAGCAGTCGGTGAATTTTTTGCCAATCCAGCAAATGTAAGTAAAATAGGTGCTATAAAAAAATCAAAATCAGATTTAACAAAATATGGTCATATTGGTGGAAAAAACAATGATATTGGAGAGTTAGCAGATGAAGGATTAGAAGGTTCCAAATGGAATCATCAATTTAACAGTACACTAACTGATTTGAACCCAGGATCAAAGGCAAATTATTCCAAGCAATTTGAAGCAAAATTTAAAGACAGTTTAGTAAATGCACAAACAACGCTTGCCGCTACTAAAGGAGAAATACTTCCGTTAGCTGATCAACAAAATCTAAACGTTTTAAGTTTCCCCTCTGAAGTAAGTGAAGATGTACGTAAAAATTTAAAAACAGAATTTAAGAAACCTTATGATTTAAACGGAACTTTGAGATCACATTTCATGACCACACTAAAATGGTATCACGAAGATTCTCCACTAACGAAGACACAAGGAACAAGTAAGTCATTAACTCTTCCATTAGAGTTGGATATGACAATAGAAGGATGTTCTGGATTGTTTGCTGGAAATATGTTTAGACTTTCATATTTACCAAAAAAGATGTATGGTCAAACAAGTGTAGAGAATCAAACTCCAAGATCTTACTTTCACATTTCTGGTGTAACACATACTATAGGGAAACAAGGATGGGATACAAAGATACAGGGAAGATTAAATAGGTATAATCCAGAAGCTCAAGATATTGAAGACAATTTAAGAAAGGCAGCAAGAGAGTGGAAGGAAACCAATAAGAAAAAGTTAGACGATATATTCAAAGCAAACCTTAGAAAAATGGCTTATGAGGATCCTAAAGAATAATGGCTAAAAAATTTACAACATCACCACTTCAAGCTGATACACCAGTAACCTTTGTAGAATCTCCAGAAACAAAGAAAGTATTAGTTAAACCAACAAAAACAGTTGGAATAGTATACATTCCAGACAATACAGTTGAACGATATGAAGGACCGTTTATGACAAATGTTGGAGAGTTTACATATAGCAATACAGATCCACTAGTTAGTGTTAGAAAAGACCAAAACTATTTTATTGTTTATTTAAAATCTAAACGTGTAGTTTATGAATTGGCTGTTAATAGACAAAGAATAGATAGAAAAAAACGAGTCAATCAAGAAGTTTATTCAGAAATAAAATCAGTATCTAGAGATGTATATCCAGTAAAAAAATATCCAACTGCAAAGGATTTACCATTTGATCAAATATTTTTTCCTAGAATATTTGCAAAAAACATACTGTATGATACATCAGAAGTAGCTGAAGTAACATCCGTAACTAATTCTACAAGTTATGTATTTGGAAGAATGAATTGGCAAATAGGTGGTCTCAAGGAACAAGCAAGAATGAATAATGAAAAAGAATTACTAAATTTGGAAAGAATATTTCCAGGTATATCAGAAAGAATACCACCGTTACAACTTCACAGGGAAACTGTTTTGCAAGAACAAAGTGCAGTAGCTAGAATAACTAAAAATCCAATGTACACTCAAGTTGATCAACCAGCAACAGATTCTCCAGTTGAAGATGTTGTAACGGCACCAATACAATCACCTAAAAGTGGTCCAGTTACACCTCCTAGTCCAGGAAATACAACAACAATTAGTAAAGGATCTGGTGGTGGATACTAAACTTTTTTGAGTTTTAAGGGGGTTACACAATATATATTAATAAATGGTTATAGAAAGTAAAAATCAATACAAAGATTTATTAAATTTCATACGTGGTAAGGATGTTGCAATATCTTTAATGCGTCATGATTTTAGAACACATCCAGCAGAAAGTTCTACAACTATAGCATCAATTTGTTGCGGGTCAGAACATCATGATATTATTTTCGATCATAGTGAATCGATTGAAAAGTTAGATATGAAAGAATTGAGTGTTGCAAAAAGATTTTGGGTTGATGATTTAAAACAGTTTTATCATCTAACTGGTTTTGAAAATGTATATGATGTAAAATTAATGAACTGGGTAAATGAAGAATTTTATGATGACATACCTCTTCCAACAGTTTTTGAATTTGTCTATAAAAATACACCCAAAGACGGAAACAAAATTGTTCCATTAGTAAAGGTTATAGAATACAATCAACAGAGATTATCATCTATAGGTAAAATGTCAGACGTTTTAAGTATAACAAGAGCTGCATTGAAATATAATGAAGCAGCATTGTCTTTAGCAAAATTAGAAAGTAACGGATTGCAATCAGATAACAAAACTCTATATACAAATTATAATTTATACACTTCTACTGGTAGACCTTCAAATACATTTGGTGGAATAAACTTTGCAGCTCTAAATAAAAACGATGGATCTAGAAAAATATTTAAATCTAGATATGAGGGTGGAGTGTTAGTTGAGTTAGATTATGATGCATACCATTTACGTTTATTGGGTGCTATATTAGATTATAAGTTTCCAATCGATAAATCGTTACATCAATACTTTGCTGATGAAGTTTATCACTGTTCTTACGAAGATGCAAAGGTTAAATCTTTTCAGATATTATATGGTAATGCACCTATAGACTCAGAAAAGAATCCATTTTTTTACGGGGTAGACAGATTGGCGCATACTATCCAAGATTACTTTAGTAAGAACAAATGTTTTCTATCTCATATTTATAATAAACCTTTCGGGGTCAAAAGCATAACGGACGTCAATAAGAACAAACTACTAAATTATTTTGTTCAATCTTATGAAACGGAAAGGAATCTAAACGTTATCAGGGACGTTCATAAATATTTGTCGGAGAAGCAAACTAAAATGGTACTCTACACGTATGACAGTTTTCTTTTTGATTTCAATCATAAAGATGGATTAGAAACATTAAAGGGAATTAAAAAAATAGTTGAATCAGATAAATTTCCTGTTAAGGTTTCCGCAGGTCAGGATTATGATAGTTTAGAGGATATAACTAAAAGGTTATAGTATGGATTTACAAAAAATGATAAGCGATGTAATTGAGACTGTGTCTTATAAGACAGCTAATGGTTTAGTTGATTTACAAGATCCTGGTCACATGTACATGGTAAGAGAAGAATTAAAAAAACATATTCATCCCAAAATTGTAGCTCAATTATTTGAAGCAGACGATAATGAAAAACAACCAGAATTAGATGATGCAAGTAAGAAGGAAAAAGAAAAGTTAAAACTTGTATGGAAAGGACAGGGATATGGTAAAGAGGGTGAAGAAGGTATAACACATAAAAATGTTGATGGTAAGCTTGTTAAAGTTGATAAGGATACAGATGATAAAAAGGATAAAGAAAAGCCACAGGTAGATTTTATTCCAAGTGCAGAAAAAGAGAAAAAGCAAGCTGCTTCACAAAATAAAGATTATGACCCAGCAAATGCAGATTGGCAACCTCAAGGTGGAAATCAAGAGAGAGCCGTAAAGAGAACAGCTGATAAGTTGAGATCAATTACTGGTCAAATTCCAGTAGAATCTGATGCTGAAGAGAAAGCAATAAACAATGTTATAAACGCTATAGAAAGTGGTTCAACTCCAAAGAAGGAAGATGTAAAAGTATTCAACAAATACATAAGAATCAAAGAAGTTAGTGGACAGTCAAAACCAGAATTTGCATTTTATATTGCCAACACCATTGCTGGTGATTTTAAACAAGGAAGAAGGTTAAAGGTTGAATTAGGTACTAGCGAAAACGGTCAATCTATAAGACGAAAATTAGAAGCTCAAGGTGTTGAGGCGGCAAGTGCTTCTACAACTGCTGGAAAGGTTCCACCAAAACTAGCTGGTAAAACTATGACAATGACTAAAATATCTAAAGAACATGGTGGAGGAGTTGTAGAGCATAAAGTAAAAAAGACCAGGGATAAGGATGGAAAAATAACTCAAGTAAAACTTGGTAATAGAGTTTTAAAAAGAATACCAGAACCTGATCCTGAAGACGTATTATCTGAAGCACTGAATAGATATGCAGAAATTAAAGCTGCAAATCCAGATATTGATGATAAGGAAGCAAAAAGATTAGCTAAGAAAAGACTAGCAACTATAAAACGTAATAATAGAATGTTAGATCAATATGAAAATATAGATTCTGTACCAGAGGCTAGATTAGTCAAGGGAGCAGATACCAGCACACCAGAAGGAAGAGAAAAAACTGCCAAAGAAGGACCAAAGGTTATGGCAAATGCAATTAGACAGCACATGGAGAAAGTTGGTCCTTTAACAAAAGACGAAGAAAGAATGCTAAAAAGAATGGAAGCATTGGGTGAAATATCTGATAAAGAAGAATATGAAAAAGAAGCAATGAAAATGTTATCGGATATGCAGAAAATTGAGAGTATGAGGAAGGGAGTTCCTGATGTAGCTGAAGCAATTATAATGTGTGTAATGAATAAGAAGGGTTTAGATTGTGTTGCTCCTGCAGGTGAAACATATCAAGTTGCAGATTTAATTGTATTTCCTCCGAAGGATAACCCAGAAGATCCAAATTCTGCAGAGTATATAGTATTTTTAGAGAGTGCAGGTGGATTAAGTGTTAAGTGGAAGGGTGGAGCTGCATCTGGAGCAAGAGCAAAAATAGAAGTAACAGCTTTTCAAAGTGATGAAACACAAGAAGATTTAACAAACATTTTAGATTTACATAATAACTTTATGGGAACATCTAAACAACCATTATCAAGAAAACGAATTGATGATGGAAAGAAACAATTAGATGAAAAAGAAGCAAAAGCAAAACAAGCTAACTTATTGCAAGATAAAGATTACGATGATAAGGGAAAGCTAATAATTCCAGGAAGCAATCCTCCGAGATCTACAAGAGATTGGTCAGAGGATTCTATAGCAGATTGGCAAAGTAAAGGAAAATTACCACCTGATTGTACTCCAACATTGGCAGATTCTGGAATAGACTGTTTAAGTAAAGAAAATAAGGACCTTCTCTTGGATTCATTAGAACAATATTGTAGAGGTGGTATTATGTTGGCTAAAATACATAATAGAGATTTAGATTATCAACCGTATGGTAATGCAAATGGTACGGCTGATGAGTTAGAATTGTCAAATGGAATAGACTGCGTAAATCACATGCATTTTCAACCAAATCCTGGGTTTGATTTTACCAAGGATAAAGATGGAAACCACATAGTTAGACCAAACGCAGTTTATGCAGGACATTTGGAGAGAGTTTGTGATTAAATTAAAGGATATATTAGTGGAAAAGAAAGTTTGTGATACTGCAGGAATTATGTTAGTTAATACAACTGCAGGAATAGTGTTATGCAAAGATTCAGAAAAGTGGGGAATTCCAAAGGGTAAAGTGGAGCCAGGGGAAACACCACTAGAAGCGGCTTGTAGGGAGGTTTTAGAGGAAGTCTCTATATTAATATCTCCAGGAGGTTCACACATAAACGAACCAGTTAAACTGGAAAGAACCGTAAAAAATAGTAGAGGTGGAGATTTTTACATTTATAAGTGTAAGGTTAAACTCCCTGTAGTTCCAGTAAAAAGCGCAGAACACGAAGCTGTTGGTTGGTTTCAAAACCGAAAAAATTTACCAGAAATAATAGATCCACGTATCAAGGACTTAATAGAATGAAGACACAATTACTTTGCACTTTCTGTAAAAAGTATGAGTTAGATGAAACCTTAGAGGTGATCACGATGGCTGCTGAAGTAGTTTTCGATAAGATCTACGTATTTGAGAATCAAGAAGATCCAGAAGCTTTGATCTGCACGTATAATGTAGAAAAGACTGGAGACTTTATACAGAACAGTAAAACGATGGCAATACATCGTAAGCGAGAAACAAATACACTGTATACAATTAACGCATTAAACGAAGCAATCAGAAAAGATAATGAGGGAATATTAGATAAGACATTTTCCTTAGATTGGACTCAATACAATAACAGTCTTTTATTGACAAACGATAGAGGATTAAATGTTGTAAGAACTAAATTACATAAGATTATAAACGTATGAACATAAGCATAACATATTGTACTTCCTGAGGGTATTTAAACCACGCTCTCAGTTTGAGAAATTCAATTATAAATAAATTTGGCTTTGATGTCGAATTAATTAAAGGTACAGGAGGAATCTTCGAAATCACATTGAATAATAGTTTAATATTCAGTAAAGATGATTTAGGTAGATTTCCTGAAGATGGGGAAATAGAAGACCTCATCGAAGGTTACGAATCAGTAACATAAAAAAAATAAAAAAATATATATAAAAAACAGCGTTTTGGGATTTTAACGCCGTATATATATTCTCAAGGAGTTAATAAATATATATTAATTGTTTGAGAATGTTTTTTGAAAAATTGAGAAATACAGAGAATTGCTAACTCTGTATGGGATTGACTGAACATTGGGTTATCGTAAGAAGCCCAAAAGGTAATACTTCCTTAGAACCGTGGTGGTTTGATATTCGGCCAAATGTGGAAAATGTCTTACGACAGTATTAAGGAAATGTACTTTCAGAAAATTAATAAGAAGCGATTCTTATGACTCTCTTGTGAGTAAGGGTAAAACTGAAATCTCACCTAGCTGACCGAATAAACCAAACTTCGAGGGTTAAGGTATCGGTATAGACATTGTAGTCGCTCAAACGTAAGCTAACCACTTATTAGGAGAATCATCGTAACTGATGAATATCGAGTTGAGAGTAGAAAAATCGAAGCTGAAAGTTGTGAGTATTCGCTAATCTCACATCCCCAATTTATAGCTACGCCCCTAGACCGCGCTTTTTTCTCCACTAGAATTAAGAAATAAAAGCCACTAGGGGCGGGCTAGTTAAGACAGGTTATGAAAAAAAGATTAAAAAAAACTGATTTTTGGGAAATATATAAAATATATATTCCTGTAGAAAGTAACTAATAAACAATAACAAATACAAATTAAGGAGAATGTTATGGACATTGCTGCTATCAAAGCACGATTAGGCGAACTTCAACAAGCCACAACTAAAACTTCAAACCTCTGGAAACCCTCTCCAGGTAAAACTCAAATTAGAATAGTCCCTTATAAATTCAACAAGGACAATCCGTTTATTGAGTTGTATTTTCATTATGATATGGGAGATAAGTTTTATCTTTCACCTATTTCATTTGGAAGACCAGATCCGATTGAAGAGTTTGCCACAAAACTAAAAACTTCTGGTAACGGTGATGATTACAAGTTAGGAAAGAAAATCGAAGCCAAAATGCGTACATTTGCCCCAATCATTGTTCGCGGCGAAGAGAATGAAGGTGTTAAGTTCTGGGGATTTGGTAAAATGGTTTACCAAGAACTTTTAAGCATCATTGCAGATCCTGATTATGGTGACATTACTGATCCAGTCAACGGTAGAGATGTTGTAGTCGAGTTTAAAACTAGTGAAGAAACTGGTCGCTCATTTCCAATGACTACAATTAGGGTTAAACCTAATCAAACTCCGGTTACAGAAAATCCTGATATAATGAAAACATTGAAGGATACTCAGCGCGACATAACTACAATCTATCAAGAGCATAGTTATGATGAGTTGCACAAAGTTCTAAATGGTTGGCTCAATCAAGATGGTGAAGAGCAAACTGATGCAACTACCGAAACTACAAAAACAGTGACACCATCATCAAATGACTTGGAAAAAGCAAAGACTACTACATCCGATGTTAGCAGTGCTTTCGACGAGTTGTTTAATAGTTAAAAACGCAATAAAAGGCCTGAATAATTTTCAGGCCTTTTTTAATTTAGGGGAATTATATGTCTAAAAAGGATATGTTGGCAAGTGAGATTGCCGATAGTTTAAATAGTAAATTCAAAGGACAAAAGGTAGCGTACTTCCTGGATGGATCAGCGTCTACTCCTACTGATATAGATGATTTCATTTCAACGGGATCTTCTATTTTGGATTTAGCTATTTCAAATAGACCTGATGGAGGTATAGCAGTTGGTAGAATAACCGAGATTAATGGTTTATCATCAACTGGTAAGTCTTTATTGGGTGCACACGTATTAGCTGAAACACAAAAGAAGGGCGGTGTAGCAGTTTACATCGATACCGAAACTTCTGTTAGTCGAGAATTTTTAGAGGCTATTGGTTGTGACGTTGGTAATTTATTATATCTTCATATTGAAACCGTGGAAGAAATATTCCAAGCTATTGAAGATATTATTCTTAAAATAAGAGAATCTGCCAAAGATAAACACGTTACAATATTAGTTGATAGTTTAGCTGCTGCTTCTACTAAGGTAGAAATGGAAGCTGATTATGATAAAGATGGTTGGGCTACTAGTAAAGCGATTATCATTTCAAAAGCTATGCGTAAGATTACACAAATGATTGGAAGAAATAAAGTTACACTAGTCTTTACGAATCAATTGAGACAAAAAATGGGTGTAATGTTTGGAGATCCTTACACAACAAGTGGTGGATTAGCTCTTCCTTTTCATTCTTCTACTAGGATTCGTTTGAAGAATATGGGTCAAATAAAAGACAAAGAACAGAATATTATTGGTGTAAAGTGTAGAGCTCAAGTAATAAAAAATAGAATCGGACCACCTATGAGAAGTGCAGATTATGATATGTATTTCGATAGAGGTATAGATGATGTTGGTGGATGGTTACAGGTTCTAAAGGAACTTAAAGTTGCAAAAGTTGCTGGAGCTTGGTACTCTATTGAATATAAAGGCGACACTAAAAAATTCTTATCTAAAGACTTTGTCAATATATTAGAAGAAGATCCAGATTTCAAAGAATACCTATATGACAAGATATGTGAAAACAGCATATTAGAATACGAGACCAATAGAGGAATCGATGATGTTGAATTTACAGATGAAGTCATAAACGAAGATGCGTAAACGATACGCAGAAATCTTAAAACATCTACAAAATTCTAACAAGCCTACAGAGGTCAATGATCATGTATTACTTGTAGATGGTTTAAACAACTTCATTAGAGCTTGGTCCGCTTCCCCTGCCACCAATGCTGATGGAGTACACATCGGAGGAATGATAGGGTTCTTGCAAAGTGTTGGCTTGGCCATTAGAACCCTTCTTCCTACGAGAGTTATCATCGTTTTTGATGGAGCTGGTGGATCTCAACGTAGGAGAAAGATCTACGAAGGATATAAAGGAACAAGAAAACCACCAAAAAGACCAAATAGATTCCAAGAGTTGGACGTAGAAGACGATAGAGAAAGTTTATCCAGACAGATTGGAAGATTAACACAATATTTAGAAAATCTTCCATGTAATACAATATCAATTGATAAGGTAGAAGCAGACGATGTTATTGGTTATATTGCTAAGCAAGGTTTACCTTCATCTAAGATTTCAATAATGTCAACGGATAAGGACTTTCTTCAATTGGTAAATGATAGAATCTCTGTTTGGTCTCCCACAAAAAAGATAATGTATGACAGAAATAGAATACACGAAGAATTTGATGGTATTCTAGCAGAAAATTTAATATATTACAGAATAGTAGATGGTGATAAATCGGATAATATAAATGGAATTAAAGGTTTTGCGTTAAAAACAATATTGAAAAAAAATCCATTTTTGAAAACCGAAATCATATCTAGTATAGAAGAATATATACAAAGATCAGGTTTTAAAGATTACAAGGATTTATTGATACGCAATTATAAATTGATGCAGCTAGAAAAGGTTAATATTTCTGGCAATGCAAAATTAAAGGTTTTAGATACAATTAAACTTCTTCCTCCTAGATTGGTGAAGTATAAGCTTCATGCTATGTTTTTGGAAGATAAAATAAATCAAGCTATTAGAAACCCTGATGTATGGTTACAAGACACATTTAACAGATTAGATATGGTAATAAATAATGACACCACCTCCAGTAGCTGATTCTCTTACAAAATATGGAAGCAGCTTTCAAACAAAAATAGTTACCTGCTTATTAACTAAGTCAGATTTTATAACGACTGTATATGATTTACTTCAGCCAGAACAGTTAGACACTGAAAGTAAACAATGGCTTACTAGAGAAATTAAATCATACTTTTACGAATATAAAGTTTTACCCACTCTAGATTCATTAAAGGTAAAAATAAACGAAATTACAAACGAAATTTTAAAACAGTCAATTATTGATGAACTTCGTGAAGTAATGAAACATATTGAAGCTAAAGACTTGGACTTTATTCAAAATGAAACATTACAGTTTTGTAAAAACCAAGCATTAAAAGGAGCAATTGTACAATCTGTAGACTTATTGCAACAGGGAAGATATGACGATATAAAGAGAATTATTGATAATGCAATGAGAGCTGGAACAAGACGAGATGTTGGTTTGAATTATGTTAAAGAATTTGATTCTATTTTGGATGAAGTTTCTAGGGATTGTACATCAACTGGATGGTCAGCTGTTGATGAAATAACTGATGGTGGATTAGCTGCAGGTGAATTAGGAATTGTAGTTGCTCCATCTGGTATAGGGAAAAGTTGGGTACTACAAGCTCTCGGAGCAAATGCTTTAAGAGCTGGTAAAAACGTAGTACACTATACATTAGAATTAAATCAAGCTTATGTTGGTTTAAGATATGCAGCAATATTTTCTGGAATTGAAACATCACAAATTGCACCAAATAGAGATAAAGTAAAGAAGATGATTACAGACCAATGTAAGGGTGAACTGTTAATAAAATACTATCCTTCGAAGTCAGCTTCTGTACAAACTATCTATACACATTTGAAAACAATAGAATTATTAGGTCATTCTCCAGATTTAATATTGGTTGATTACGCAGATTTATTGACTGACACTTCTGGAACTGGAGAGTTAAGACATCAATTAGGTAACATTTATGAAGAGCTAAGAGGACTAAGTGGTGAATTTGGTATACCCTTATGGACAGCATCTCAGTCAAACAGATCAAGCTTAGAAGAACAAGTTATTGGAGCAGAAAAAATAGCAGAATCATATAACAAAGTAATGACTGCAGATTTCGTTATGAGTTTATCTCGAAAAATTGAAGATAAAGTTGCAAATACGGGACGTGTACACATAATTAAGAATAGATTTGGTCCAGATGGTTTAACATTTCCGACTACTATGAACTGCGCCATTGGACAAATTGATGTTTATGATTCTGGAACAATGAACGGACAAACCGTTCAGAAACAAATGAATAATGGAAATGAATATGTCAGGAAGTTGCTAAAGAAGCGTTACGATGAATTCGAGACAACACCCCCTACACCAACACAAAAAGATTAGGAGTTACCCACGATGAACGAACCGTTTTTGCTATCAAAATCATTTATTAAGAAATATCAACGTAAAAAAGCCCCATTTGGATTTAATGGACTAGGTGAATTAGTCTACATGAGAACATACTCTAGAATGAAGAGTGATGGAAAAAACGAAATGTGGTGGGAAACAGTTAAGCGTGTTGTAGAAGGAACATATACAATGCAAAAAAATCACATTGATTCTCATCAGTTGGGTTGGAATCCATGGCAAGCTCAAAAATCAGCACAAGATATGTATGATAGAATCTTTAATATGAAGTTTTTACCACCAGGTCGTGGTTTATGGGCAATGGGAACAGAGATAACTGAGGATAGAGGATTATATGCTGCACTTAATAATTGTGCATTTGTATCTACTGAAACTATAAAGGAAGATTTAGCTGAACCGTTTTGTTTCTTAATGGATGCAAGTATGTTGGGTGTTGGTGTTGGGTTTGATACAAAAGGTGCAGAGCAAGTAATTGTAAAGGGTGTTAATAAAGACAGGGAAGATCAAGAGTTTGTTATTCCAGATAGCAGAGAAGGATGGGTTGAATCTTTAAAATTATTACTAGAATCATATTTTCACGGAACTGCTCCAGTAGAATTTGATTATTCATTGATCAGAGCCGAAGGCACACCAATTAAAGGATTTGGTGGTGTGTCTAGTGGGCCTCAGCCGCTCATTGAGTTGCATGAGGCCATAAGAAATGTTTTAGGTAAAAATGTTGCAAAACCAATCACAATAACAACAATAGTAGACATAATGAATTTGATAGGAAAATGTGTTGTTGCAGGAAATGTTAGAAGAACTGCAGAGATTGTTTTTGGTGATCCAGATTCTGAAGAATACTTAGACTTAAAAAATTATGAGGTTAATCCTCACAGAGATCAATATGGTTGGACTTCCAATAACAGTATATTTGCTGAGTTAGGAATGGACTACACTGAAGCATGTAAACGAGTTGCACTAAATGGTGAACCTGGATTTGCATGGCTGGATAATATGAGACACTATTCTCGTATGAAAAATGGAGGAGATAATAAGGATCACAGAGTTATGGGTGGAAATCCATGTTTGGAACAGTCTTTAGAAAGCTATGAATTATGTTGCCTTGTGGAGACATTTCCAAATAATCATGATTCTTTTGAGGATTACGCAAGAACTTTGAAGTATGCGTACTTATATGCGAAGACTGTTACTCTTGGAAAAACTCATTGGTCAAAAACAAATAGAGTTATGTTAAGGAACAGACGTATAGGATGTTCTGTTAGTGGAATAGCACAGTTTATAAACGATAAAGGTATAGATGATTTAAAAAATTGGTTAGAAGATGGATATGATGTCATTCAAAATTGGGATAAACAATATTCAGATTGGTTGGCTGTACCTCGTTCTATTAAAACTACTTCAGTTAAGCCAAGTGGTACCGTTTCATTATTGGCTGGTGCTACTCCAGGTTTACATTACCCCGAGTCTAGATTTTATATTAGACGTATTAGATTAAGTAATAATTCTCCATTAATTGCACCTCTTGAAAAAGCTGGGTATAAATTAGAACCTGCTTTTGGATCAGAGGATACAACATGTGTAGTTGAAGTACCAGTGGATGTTGGAGAAGGAATAAGAACTGTTTCAGATTTAACAGTATGGGAACAATTTAGTTTGGCTGCTTTTATGCAAAGACATTGGGCAGATAATCAAGTAAGCTGTACTGTTACATTTGATCCAGAAAGAGAAGGACCACAATTACCACACGTATTAAATTATTTTCAATATCATCTCAAAGGAATAAGCTGTTTACCACGACATGATTATGGTGCATTTCCACAGATGCCATACGAAGCTATAGATGGAGATGAATACGAAAAACAATTAAAAAAATTAGGAAAATTAAGTTTTAGACAAGTAAAAGGAAATGAGGCGGAAGTCGACAAGTTTTGCAATAATGACGTTTGCGAGATCATCCCAACCACAGGGGATAATGACGATCAAGACTATGCAAACTAGCATAAGATGCGGACAGGCAGATGGCACACCTGTAGAAAAATGTGCCTACTTACTAATCATAAGCAAGGAGAAGAGATTATGAACTATCGTAATCTATTTGTGTCTTTACTTCTTACATCAGGTTTGTTTGCTCAAGCCGTTGTAGGTGTTGTAACAGATGCAAACTCAGAACCACTTGTTGGAGCGAATGTAGTCGTTGAAGGAACAGATCTTGGAGGAGTTACCGATGTTGAAGGTAAATTCACGATAGAGATAGCCACCGGTGACTATAACATTACAGCGTCCTTCATTGGTTATGTTCCTATCACTAAATCAGTTAGTGTTGGGGATATTGTATCTAGTGTCAACTTCGTTTTAGAAGATGACGTAGTTGCAATGACAGCATTGGAAGTTTTAGCTTCACGTGCTGACGAAAATACACCAGTTGCTTATACTACGGTTGATAAAGCTGAAATGGAAGTACGTCTTGGTTCTCAAGATATTCCAATGGCGCTTAACATGACACCGTCAGTGTATGCTACGCAACAAGGTGGTGGTGCGGGCGATGCTCGTATTAATGTTCGTGGGTTTAACCAAAGAAACGTTGCAGTTATGATTAACGGTGTTCCTCAAAACGATATGGAAAACGGTTGGGTTTATTGGTCCAATTGGGACGGTGTAGGAGATGCTACCTCGTCAATTCAGATGCAAAGAGGTCTATCAGCTGTTAATCTTGCAACACCTTCTATTGGTGGAACTATGAACATCATAACAGATCCTGCTGCTCACGAAAAGGGTGGAAAATTGAAGCAGGAAGCTGGAGCTGGTGGTTTTATGAAAACTACCTTCAATTACAACTCAGGTCTTATCAACGATAAGTTAGCTTTAAGCGGAACTATCGTTCGTAAAACAGGAGATGGAATCATTGATGGAACATGGACAGATGCATGGGCTTATTACTTTGGATCAAGCTATGCAGTTAGTGACAAACAACGATTCGAACTATACGCTATTGGTGCACCTCAGCGTCATGGTCAAAATCTATACAAGCAAAATATTGCGACTTACTCACAAGAGTTAGCTGGAAGTATCGATGGATACAATGATTCAGCTTACGTTGAAGGTGAGAAATTCGAGTATGAAGCTGGTAGACATTTTAACCAGAACTGGGCACCCGTGGATGAAGGCTATAAAGGCAAACAGTATTGGTATATGTACGGTGCAAACACTGTAGATAGAATGAATGCTAATATGCTTAATGAAAGGGAAAATTACTTTCACAAGCCTCTTGTCAATTTAAACCACTTTCTAACTTTAAATGACAATGCAAGATTAAGTTCAGTATTATATTGGAGTGGTGGCTCTGGTGGAGGTACTGGAACTTATGGTAGCGTAAAAAGAAAACCCGCGATAGAAGGAAATAACTGGTGGGCAAGTTCACCGTGGATGTGGGATTGGAATGCTGAGATTGCAGAGAACTCTGCTAATGTCGATTCTGCTTTCAGTGACACAGAGAAACGTTCAACTGGTATCCTTCGTAATTCAATCAATCGTCAAAATACTTACGGTTTAATTTCTAAACTTAACTACGATGTATCAGATGAGTTAGAAGTTCAAGTAGGTATTGATTGGAGGACTGCTAAAATAGAACACGCTCGTGAAGTACGTGATCTACTTGGTGGTGACTATTATGTTGATTATGCAGATGACAATTTTGCAGATGGTAAAGTTGTTCGTTTAGGAGATGAAATTGCATATTTCAACACAACCACAGTAGATTGGTTTGGTACATTCGCACAAGGTAAGTATGCAACAGACAAAATGAGTATTTACGGTATGGGTGGTTTATCCACTATAGCTTATTCTTATCAAGATCACTTTACAGTGCTAAATGAGAAGATTAAAGCTGATCCAATTACTACATTTCAGTTAAAAGGTGGCGCTACTTACAATTTAGATGATCGTATGTCTGGATTTATGAATTACGGATACGTTCAAAAGCCACCAATCATGGACAACGTCATATACTATGATGGAACAGTAGCTACTGACCCTGATAATGAGAAGTTTAAGAGCTTTGAATTCGGTGGTAAGTATAACAGTGATAAAGTAGCTGTTAAGTTGAGTTCTTACAATACTAAGTGGATTGATAGGAATATCACTAAAGCTGTTTCAACAGGTCAAGGTGACTCAGGCGATACAGATGTTATCTTCTTAAGAGGTGTGCAACAAGATCATGCAGGATGGGAAGTTGAAAGTAAGATTGCTATCAACGATATGTTGGATGTTGATCTAGCCTTAAGTAAAGGAACATGGAAATTCGCAGGAGATGCAGAAGGAACTTATCAAGAACAGGAGTTCAATGATAATGGTGAAGTCATCGGTATGAAGACTACTGATTATGCTTACGCACTTAATAACCTTTGGGTTGGTGATATGCCACAAACAGCTTACGTTGGTGGATTAACATTAAAGCCAATTAAGGGTTTACAAATGCAAGCATTGTATAAGATGTACGATGACAATTATGCAGACTGGAGTCCAGATGATCGCGAAATAGATGGAGATCCTGATAGATCACAGGTTTGGAAAGCACCTGGTTACAGTAAGCTTGATTTACATTTATCATACAAGCTTCCAATCGACGCAGTTGATATGACATTATCAGCACACGTCTTTAATGCACTTGATGCAGTTTATGTACAAGATGCAACTGACAATAGTCAGTATAATGGGTATGGTGACAAAGTTCACGCTGCTCATAACGCAGAAGTATTTCTTGGAACACCAAGATATGCTAATGTAGGAATTACGGTTAATTTTTAGAACGGTAATTTGGGGCTGTAGCTCAGTTGGGAGAGCGCCGCACTTGCACTGCGGAGGTCGCAGGTTCGATCCCTGTCAGCTCCACAAAAAAAATGAAAAAAAGCATGTACTTATATGCCGGTTATTTAGTAGATTCTAATATTAAAATAGAGGGTTTTACGTATGACAGATACAAAACATAATAATAGTTCGTATCAAAACTTAAATCAAACATTGTATTGGATAGTAAACGATGTTATGAGAAATGGTTCTGATGTTGAAGCAAGAGGTACTAAACAAAAAGAAATTTGTTTTTATAAGACTATCATAGAAGATCCAACAGACTTACTTATATCATATCCAGATAGAAAGTTTAATCCAGATTATGCAATTACAGAATGGTTGTGGTATCTTTCTCAACATAAAAGCACAGTCAATATTGGTAAAATGGCTAAAATATGGGATATGATAAAAGATGATAAAGGTGAATGCGAATCAAACTATGGTGAATATTTGATTCCAACTGGTCAATGGCATTGGGTTATAAACGAGCTAGCTCAAGATGCAGATTCTAGACGTGCAACAATTGCTATCAATCAACCATATCATAAAAATAAAAATTCAAAAGATATTCCATGCACACAATATCTTCAGTTTTTTATAAGAGATAATAAGCTGAATATGGGTGTTTATATGAGATCTAATGATGTTGTTTATGGTTTTTGCAATGATATATTCACGTTTGCATTATTTCACCAGTTAATGTTTAATAGTCTAAGAAAGATTTATGGTGAAGAGTTTAAATTAGGTGAATATACTCATCACGCTGGTAGTATGCACATCTACGAAAGACATTATGATATGGCCAATAAGATAATATCAAATAAAGCAGCTGAATATTATAAAGCTGACAATCCTAAAATTGTTGTACATCCAGATGTTGATTTAGATTACATATTAGCAAACGAGTTGTATCTTCCTAGAGAAGACATGTCTAAAGACGAAATCAAAAAAGTTTCACAAGAAATAAGTTCAAAAATATTAATTAGAGGATAAAATGGAAAATAAAATTGTTATATTTGATTTGGATGGTACGTTAGCTACTATAGATGAGCGTATGAAAAAAGCTACTGGTGGACAGAGCACTGAATCAGATTACAATAAAATAGACTGGTCAGTATTGCACGATCCAGAAAATATAAAGATGGATGAGCCAAATGTACCAGTAGTTGAAACATGTAGGTTGTTTTATGATAACGGTTATAGTATCTACATTTTTTCTGGTAGATCTGATAGAACAGAAGAAGCCACAAAAGAATGGTTAGCTACTCATGAAATACCATATCATAAGTTAGTTATGAGACCCAATACCAAAAAGGAAATGTTTATTCCAGATGATGATCTAAAACAGAGTATGTTAGACTCATTAGGAAAATATGAAAAATCATTAATTTTATGTGTGTACGATGACAGACAAAAGGTTGTTGATATGTGGAGAAGAAATGGATTGGTATGTTGTCAAGTAGCACCAGGAAATTTTTAAAAAAAGCATGTACATTAACAGGTTTTTACGTTTAGATTCTAACATCCACAGGAGATTATATGGCTAAAAAAATAAATCAATCTGTTTTGACTCAAGCAGATAAAATCATAAACGAACGTTCAGAAGAAAAGGAAAGAATGTATGGTCCTTTCTCTGAAGGTATGCGTCGTGCAGCTATGATTGCAACTGGTATGACTGGTAAAGAATTTACTGGTTCAGACATATACGCATGTATGGTTGCACTAAAGTTGAGTCGTCATTCATACGCATACAAACGAGATAATATACTCGATGCATGTGCTTACTTAGGTGCATTAGAAAATTATGTCGATGAGTATGGTTACAAAGATACAGAAGAACCAGTTGAACTAGGAGAAAAGTCAAATGAAGGTAAGTAGAATACGTGATGTTAAAATGCCACAAAGAGCAAATTCAAATGATGCAGGAATAGATTTCTTTGTACCTAATGATTACGAGGGTAAGTGGTTAGGTAAAAACGAAGGTGTACTTATACCTTCTGGTATACGAGTAAATGTTCCAGAAGGACATGCACTAATTGCATTTAATAAATCTGGTGTTGCAGTGAAACGACAACTATTGGGTGGAGCATGTGTAGTTGATGAAGGTTATCAAGGTGAGTTACACATTCACGTTATCAATGTAAGTCAAGAACCACAAAGAATAGAAGCAGGTGAAAAAATTATGCAGTTCATATTAGTTCCGATGTTTTATGATGCTGTAGATGAAGTACCTGAAGAAGAATTATTTTCAGAACAATCAACTAGGGGAGATGGCGGATTTGGATCCACAGGAGTTTAAACTATCAAGAGTATGTTCTTCTTTCGACAAAGGAAAGTGGAAGATACATCAGTTTGGTTACAATCAAGAAAACAAACCAGTTAAAAAGGTTGCAATAGTAGAAGACTATTTCTATTATTCCAAGAAACACATCAATGATGTTATTGGTGAATATGGATTTAGAGTAGAAGAAAACGAAACTGCACCAAGTTTATATGGTGAAGAAGTTTGTAAGGTATACTACAAATCTATAAAGGCAAAGAGAAGTCTATCTAAAAAATATCCAGAACGTGTGTATGAAGAAGACATATTACCAGAACAGAGATACATCTTAGATAATAATGTTGAGTGGTCAGAGTATCGAAACATCATGTATTTCGATATCGAAACATGGTATGATGATGAAGATCCAGATGGAAATATGCCTGATCATGCTAGAATGCCAATCACTGCAATTGTTGGTTATTCAACATTAGATGAAGAATACTTTGTGTTTAGTTGGCAACCAGAAAAGACTAAAGACTTTGAAGAACCAAAGTTAGTATCAGACGGTAAAGTCAATTACAGCTTCTTTGCTAACGAAACAGATATGTTGTTTTCGTTTATTGAGTTTGTTAGACTTTCACATGTAGATGTTTTGACTGGATGGTATTCAAGTCAATATGACCTTCCATACATTATAAATCGTGCTAAAGCTTTAAATCTAGATTCTAGAAAGCTATCACCAATTACTCAACTAAAGATGTACAAGAAAGGTGATTTCTATAGAATCTATCTTCAAGGCTTAGATCATATTGATATGCAAGATGCTTTACAAGATCTTGGTTACAATCTTCCAAACTGGAAACTAGCAACAGCAGCAGAAACAATATTAGCAGATCCTGATGTTGAGAAGCTAAAAGCATCCACATGGAAAAACTGGTTAGATGACTATAAAGGTTTCTTAGAATATGCTATTCGAGATGTTGAAATACTAGTTGAGATTGAAAAGCGTGTTAAGATATTTGACTTATACACATCACTACAATCTACAGCTGGTCTAGTCAATATGAGTTTGGTTATGATGAAATCTGTTGTGGTTGATTCTTACATACTATCATCATTCCATAACAAAATCATATTTCCAACAAGACGAACGTTACAAAAGCAAAGTTATGCAGGTGCAGTTGTCTTAGATCCAAAAGAACCAGGTGTACACAGAGACATGTGCATATTGGACTACACATCTCTATATCCTACTACGATTATGGCATTCAATATTTCTCCAGAAACTTACATTGCTTCTGAGTCAGATTGTCAACAATTGGGTATGAAGTTCGAAGATATAATGGAATCACTAGACAATGATGGTATAGGGTACATCGATACTGGAAATCATCCAGATTTATTCGGTGGTAGGTATTTGTTTTACAGTCATGATCATAAATTAGGTCTAATGCCATTCTTACTTAAAAAGCTATTCTTACAACGCGTTGAAGCAAACAAGAAGTTAAAGATGGATTCAACTCCAGAAGAAGAAAAGCTATCTCTAAATGTTAAACAAAAAGCAATTAAACTGATTCTAAACTCTGCTTATGGTGCTATGGGTTTCAACTACTTTAGGTTGTATAAGCCAGAATGTGCAGACGCAATTACTTATTTCGCAAGAGAAGCATTGAAATATGCAGTTGTAAAATGGCATACTGAATTGGATCATCCAGTTGTTTACGGTGATACCGATTCTATTATGATCAAACAGAATGGTTCATCTATTGATGATATAATGGGTAAGCTAGACAAATTCAAAGGTATGCTCAAAGATGATTTCTTAATGAGATATGCTAAGTCAGTTAATGATGAATATTTCCTAATGGATCTAAAGTTCGAAATGGATCTGGATTATATGTATTTCGGTAATGTTAAGAAAAGATATTATGCAATTGAAAGATCATCTCAAAAGTCTTACATCAAAGGTCTAAACATCATTAGAAAAGATGCACCTAAGTATGCTAAAAAACGATTAGATACTCTAGCAGAAAAAGCTGTCAGACAAACATTGACATTAGATGAGTTGGTTGATCTTAGGAAAGAAATCGAAGTAACACCTTATGAAGAACTTGGTATAACTAAGTCTTTTACTAAGAAGTTCTTCATGTATACAAAGAATAAACCTCAACATCTCACAGCAGCAATGTGGTCAAATGAGATAATGAATGCAGGTGTAGATCACATGGACAAACCATTATTGTTTTATGTTAAGTCTAAATGTCAAGATGATTTGAAACCAAGAGAACGTAACACTGCAATTTGTCTCAATGAAGAACAGTTAGACTTGATTGATAAAAACTCTGATAAGTTCGAAATGGATTATGACACGTTCTTTCAAAAACAAATACTAGATCAGATTGAAGAATTTGATGAAATACCTTCAGTTAAAAAGGTAATACAAGAATATAAGGAGAATAAAGCAAATGCCTAAAATGATAAAGGACACACCAAAAAGCAGTAAGGCAAAGGTTGATGTTATAGATTATATGGAAACAAAATATCCAGGAATGACATCTGAGTTCAAAAAAATACAGAGAGAACAGTATGAATTGTTCCTACATAAACAACATGATTACGGTCCACAGAATATTGCAGTTGGACAACCATTGGTAAATGATGAGGAGAAAAGATTATCATTGATGGGTATTTGGTTTAGAATAAATGATAAGGTTGAACGAATCAAAACTATACTCATGAGAGGTGATAATGGTTCAGTAGAAGGTGAAGGCTTAGTTGACAGTTATAGTGATATTTCAAATTATGGAGTAATGGCACAAGTTGTTGCTCGTGGAAAGTGGGGTAAGTAATGGCTGGAAGACCAAAAAAATATGTCAGACCAATAATACGTAGAAAATGTATGCACTGTGGAAAGATGAAGTTAGATCCGTACATTAAGACAATCGTTCCTACTATGAATGAGTGGGATATAGCAGAACAAAAAGCTGCAAATAAAGGTAAAAAGGTTGAAAAAATAAATAGAGCCGATTTAAAGGGTGATAGGAAATGTGACATAAAATATTATTGTGATCAGGTGTGTTATTCAGAAGCTACGGGAGTAACTAGTGGGTAGAATTAGTTGGTCTCAAGTATCGATATACGATGCATGTCCGTATAGGTGGAAACTTAGTTATATAGATAAGAAGAGTAAATGGAAAGACTCTATTTACACAGTTTATGGAAAGGCTTTACACGAAACATTGCAAGCATATTTGGAAGAAATGTACAACGAATCAATAAAGAAAGCTGATTGTTTAGATTTACCAAATATGTTAGTTGATAGGTTAAGATTTCATTATGCAAAAGCCATAGAAAAGGAAGATGGTGTACATTTTTCTTCTCAGAAGGAATTGACTGAATTCTGTTTACAAGGTGCAAAAGCGTTAAATTGGTTTAAGAAACACAGAGGTAGTTATTTTTCAAAACAAAATTGGGAACTGTTAGGTTGTGAGGTTGAAATTGATACTAAGTATAAGCAAGTTGACGTAGTTGGGTATATTGATGTTCTACTTAGAAACACAAAGACGGGTAAAATAAAAGTGATCGATCTTAAAACCTCAACTAGAGGTTGGAACGCAAATAGAGAAAAGAAAGATCCTATGAAAAAGGGTCAGCTTATATTTTATAAGAAGTTTATTGCTGAAAAATATGGAGTGGATGTTTCAGATGTTGACATTGAATTTATTATTATAAAAAGATTACTTTGGGAAAAGTCAGATTTTCCTCAAAAATACATACAAAGATGGGAACCTCCTTCAGCTCAAGTATCAATAAACAAGACTTTTAAAAATGTCGACGTATTTATAGATGAATGTTTTAACGAAGATGGAAGTTACAAAGTAGATGCAGAGTATAAGAAATTGGGTTTACAAAATAACTGTAAATGGTGCGAATTTAAGGACCAGCCAGATTTATGTGATAGGAAGGAATAATTATGATACCTAAAGTAAGAATATACGCAGCAGATTTTATCGGTACAGATATGGAAAGTAGTATTTGGTCAATCATAACGGATACAGCACAGCAAAATTCTCTTGAATTTAAGTTGCTATTTCATACAGAAAAAACTCAATTTGATAAGATTTTATCTTCAATTTCTAAACATGAAAAGGAATTAGAAGGTAAAATGTTAAGAACAGAAATAAAAACTAGTGCAGCTGCACATAAGGAATTTGTATTTTTAGAAGCAACTACTGGTCCAACTATTTCAAACTGTAGATTTTCATACAAAGCTCCTGCACCCATAAACGTAATTGGTGCAATGTCATTTCTAAACTCTCATTTCGAATTTATGCAAAGAAATAAAGAGGCTGACTTTGAATCTAAAAGGAAGCAAAAAAGAAATGATGGGGAATCACATGGTCCCCAAGCTAATTTTAATTAAAACATCGTTTTACTTTTGTTTGTCAATATATATTATTGTATAAAATAAGAGGAATGTTACGATGAGTAAGACAAAACCAAAGGAAGTATGGAGTCTTACGTCAATTAAAGTTTTAGATGAGATATATTCTACCTTTAAACAAGACGGAAAAGATTCTAATATTACTTTACAAAAGTTAGTAAACAGATCTATGTATTTGTTTGCCACAGATCAAGGTTTCAAAGATAAAATTCAAGGAACTGAGATACTTAGCGAAGACTATAAAACTGGATATTAAGTTATAGGAGTAAAAATGCCAGAGTATAAGATTGGCGATATTCGAAACGGATATAAGGTTGTACCAAAAGAGGAAAGAAAGACTATTCTTTTACTTAGTGACGATTTGAGAATGACCTCTGGAGTTGGTAATGTTTCGAAGGATTTCGTGTTAGGTACATGTCACATATTTAATTGGGTTCAAATAGGTGGAGCTATAAATCATCCAGAAGCTGGAATGAATGTCGATATTAGTGAAGATACAGCTAAGAGAACTGGGATTTCAGATGCGGTGGTTAAAGTTCATCCTTCAAGTGGATATGGAAATCAACCAATGGTTAGAGCATTAATGGATCATTATAAACCAGATGCATTAATGATTTACACAGATCCAAGATTTTGGGAATGGTTGTTTCAAATGGAGCATGAGATTAGACAAACAACACCAATACTATATTATAATATTTGGGATAGTTTGCCATATCCAATGTGGAATCAAAAGTATTATGATTCTGTTGATGCTTTATTTAACATATCAAAACAGACTACAAATTTGGTGAAACAAGTTAGATCTGAGTATGAGCCATGGCAAGTTACGTACTTACCACATGGTGTGAATCATGATGAATTTTACCCAATACCCGATGATTATGAACAAAAGGATAAATTCGAATCATTTAAAAAGCAAGGTACTATGGACAAAGAAAAGGATTTCGTAGTATTCTATAATGCTAGGAATATTCGTAGGAAACTTCCAGCTGATATAATCATGTCGTACAAAGCATTTTGTGATACACTAACTAAAGAACAAGCAAATAAGTGTATGTTAATGATGCACTGTACTCCTGTTGATGAGAATGGAACTGACTTGCCTCAGATAGTTAAAAATATATGTCCAGAATATGATGTTATGTTTTCAGCAAATAAGTTAGAACGGGAACAATTAAATTGGCTTTACAATCTAGCTGATGTTTCAATACTAATAAGCTCTAATGAAGGATTTGGATTGATGGGTGCAGAGTCAATAATGGCTGGAACACCGATTATAATTAATGTTTCTGGAGGAATGCAGGATTATTGTGGATTTAAAAAGGAAAATGGTGAATATTTGACTGTAGATGATTACACAATGGAATGGGGATCAAATCATGATGGAAGATATAAAGATTGTGGTGAATGGGCATTTCCAGTATTTCCAACTAGTAGATCTCTACAGGGATCATTGGCTACACCATATATTTCAGATGATAGACCAGACTTTCAAGATGTTGCAATACAATTAAAGAATGCATGGAAAGAAAGAGGTTCTAAATTGAAAAAACGTGGTAAGCTTGGAAGAGAATGGGCTATCAAAAACAATTTCACCGTTGAAGCAATGTCTAGATTATTTATGGAACAAATAAATGAATCGTTGGAGAAGTTCAAACCTAGAACTAGAATAATGTTAGATAATGCTACGAAATGGTCTAAAAAAGTTCCAAAATGGAATGGTTTAACAGTTACTAAGGAGATATAATGTATAAGCCAAAGGTTTTAGTTACGGCACCAGTTGCTACAAGATCTGGATACGGATCAAGATCACGAGATGTTGTCAGAGCACTGATTGAATTAGATAAGTATGATGTTATAATTCAACCTGTTTCATGGGGTGTTACATCACATAATGCTTTAGTAGTTGACGATCCAAAGGATAAGTTGATAATTGACAGAATTAAATCTGTAGAAGAATTAAAGGCACTTCAACCTGGAGATATTGATGTTCATATTCACATTGTTGTTCCAAATGAGTTCACACCACTAGCAAAATATAATATAGGTATAACTGCTGGTTTAGAGTGTACAACTATTCCACTTAATTGGATAGAGGGAATGAACAGAATGAATTTAACATTAGCAAGCTCAGAGTTTAGTGCTGAAGTTTTAAGATCTACTCAGTTTAAGCATTCTGAGAATAATCAGATTATGAAAGCTGAGAATCCAGTTGACGTCATATTTGAAGGTGCTGATACTAGCATATATAAAAAGACAGCTTTGTGTTCAGAAGTTCTACATAATGAATTAACAGGTATAAAGGAAGACTTTAATTTCTTATTTGTTGGACATTGGTTACCTGGTGGATTGGGACAAGATAGAAAAGATGTTGGTATGTTAGTAAAAACATTTATGGAGACATTCAATGCATCTCAAAATGTGGGTCTAATCTTAAAAACTAGTGGATCAACTACGTGTATGATGGATAGGGAGCAGATGTTAACCAAGATAGAAGATATAAAAAATATTGTAAAGAGACAAATGCCAGATCACAATATACCAAACGTGTATCTCCTTTCTGCAGATCTATTTGATACAGAAATGAATGACTTATATAATCATCCAAAGGTTAAGGCTCATGTATCCTTTACCCATGGAGAGGGATTTGGAAGACCATTATTAGAAGCTTCTTTATCTGAAAAACCAATTATAGCTCCAAATTGGAGTGGACATGTGGATTTCTTGGATAGGAAGTATTCGGTGATGATTCCTGGATCATTGGTTGATTTGGCACCAGATGCTCTTCAAGAAGGATTGAGAGTAGATGGTCAAAAGTGGTTTCAAGTTAATTATAAAGATGCAGCTATGGCCATGGTGGATGTTAAGAAAAATTACAGAAAATATAAGATCAAGTCTAGGAAACAAGCTAAGAATAATAGAAATAGATATTCATTCGAAGCTATGAAACGTAGATTGGATTCCTTACTGACTAAACACCTTCCAAAGTTTACAGAGAAGGTGCAAGTACAATTACCTAAATTAAATTTACCAAAACTGGAGAAAGTATAATGGAACTTATGAGAAATGAAATTATCAGTGCTAGTATTCTTCATTTTAAAGCTCACATTGAAAAGCATAGAATCAACATTGAGAATATACTTAGAAATACCGTTGGTGTTGCAGAACATCCCGATATCATGGAAACAGTAGAAAAAGAATTAGCAATAATTGCCGAATATGATGATAAATTAGAAGCACTAAGAAAGTATTTCCCAGAGGATTAATATGGAATCAGTAATACAGTGTCACGTTTGTGAAGATAATAATAGATGCTTTCAAGACGAACAAGAAGGCTACACAAGTTACATGTGTTTTAACTGTGGTTTTATGAGCGATAGTAGATTTAGTAAGGAACACGAAGATAAAGTAAAACAGGATTCAGCACAGCTTATCAATAAGTTAAAGGTTTGGGATGATCTTAGAAAAATTTATTGGTATCCTTCAGTTGTCAATATGGGTAAGTTGGGAATAATATATCCAGATGGTACACTAGAAGATTGGAAATGGAAATATGCAAAAACTGTTCCAGTTCCTAAAGAAAAACAGAAGGCACTCTCTAATTATAGTATGATGTTAGATGTTGATAATGCTGTAGAATATGAAAGAACTGACTTTTTGAGTGCAGTAAAAGAAATGGGAATAGCTAAGGATATTAAATAATGCCTGAAAAAAAGGGGAAATTAAGGTATCAATGGACAAAGATGGCAGCTGGTGACATTGTCGAATTTAGCTATAAAGGGCAGAGAAAGAATGCAAGACGTAGATACAGAACAGTGCTCATTCTTTCTGAAAAGGTTATGGTTGTGAGAAAGGATGGTAAAAAAGTTAGATTAGTTCATGGACTACAACTAAGGTCTATTCCCAGAAGGAAGGGTAGTAGGATATTAAAGGAAGCACAATATTCAAAGCTACTACGAAAGATAGGAAGAATAGAGGTTAGGGAATACATTGACACTCCAGGTGGAACAGGTTACGCTGTTGCTGGAGCTAGACAGACAGCACTTAAGAGATACGAGAGAGTGGATGCATTGGTTGCTCAGTATGGAATTTATAGGACATTTGATTACAATATATGTAAACGTAATGCTTTATTTTTAAGTGAGTTTCAATGGCCTCGTAATGTGATAGAAGGAGTGGTTGATCAGCAACAGAACGTTTCGTCTCAAAGAATTGCAGAAGCAGGAGCACGAGATTTGCAGAAGTTTCTTAAGAAGTCAGGGCAACAGGCTGTTAACCCTATTAAATTTCAACCATTTGACATTCCGGACAGACTTAAAAAATGAAAATAAGCTACGCGGTTACAACACACAACGAACACAAAGAAATATCAGAACTGATTCCATTTATATTGGAGCATAAAGATTTTGAGGATGAACTGGTCATAATAGACGATCATTCAGATTACAAGACGTGGAGAGTTTTTGACGAATACATTCACGATAAGGATAACAACATACGATTTTTTGAGCGAGCATTATATAATGATTTTGCTAAACATAAAAATTTTATGACTGAACAGTGTGCAGGAGATTATATTTTCAATATAGATGCAGATGAAATGCCACATGAAAACTTAATTAAGAATGTTAAATCATTAATAGAAATGAACCCCAGAGTTGATCTGTATTGGGTACCACGGGTTAATACAGTAGAAGGTTTAACAGATGAACATGCGAGTGCATGGGGATGGAAAGTTAACGATAAAGGATGGGTAAATTGGCCAGATCCACAGCAAAGGTTGTATAGGAATAGTAAAGACATTCAGTGGGTCAGACCAGTTCATGAAAGATTGGTCGGTGCAGATGTGGAAACTGGATTACCAGCTGAAGAAGAGTGGGCATTATATCACCACAAGAAAATAGAAAAACAAGTTGAACAAAATCAAAAATATGCAAGGATATTATCATGAAAATTTTAGTTACTGGAGGTGCTGGATTTGTTGGTACCAATTTAATAAAGGCCTTATTGAGAGAAGGTCATGATGTTACATCAGTAGACAATTATAGTACTGGGTTTGAGCATAATCATCAGGAAGGATGTAAGTATATAAACACTGATTTGTCAATTGAAGAACCAAAGCACGGAGCATGGGGTCAAGATAAATTTCAAATAGAAAAACCAGATATGATATATCACATGGCAGCGTTGGCTAGAATACAACCTTCGTTAAAGTGGCCAACTAAAACCATAAACAATAACTTCAATAGTACTTTAAATATTTTAGAATACGCAAGGGAAAATGAAATTCCTGTAGTGTTTGCAGGATCAAGTTCATTTCATCATGGATTATGGGGAAGTCCTTATGCATGGTCTAAGTTTGCGGGGGAACAACTTTGTGAATTGTACTGGAAAGTTTATAACTTACCAACTGCTATATGTAGATTTTATAATGTGTATGGACCACATCAATTGGAATCTGGTACTTATGCTACAGTAATTGGAATATTTGAAAAGCTACATAGAGAAGGAAAACCATTAACTGTTACTGGAACTGGTGAACAAAGACGAGATTTTACACACATAGATGATATAGTAGATGGAATAATTAAATGTTCACTATCAATCGAGACTGTTGCTGGAGAAATATTTGAGTTAGGTAGAGGTGAAAACCATTCAATAAACGAATTAGCTGATATGTTTGGAGCAGAAAAGGAATACATACCAGCTAGGGATGGAGAATACGATATTACTTTAGCTAATTATTCCAAAGCAAATCAAGTTTTAGGTTGGCAGCCAAAACTGGATTTAGAAGATTATATTAGGATGATTGTAGAATGAGAGAGATTAAGCTCATAACAAACTGTGAGAGACCACCAAATTATTTGATGGACTACTGTTTGAATAATTGGTTGGATATTGGATTTAAACCAGAAAATTTAATATTCTTGGTCAATAATATATCTCATTTTGATATGGTTGAATCACTGAAGGAACATTATAACATCGATGCAGTTAGAGTTGAATCTGCCGATGACATTTACAGAAAGGATCAGTGTGTTGTATGGGATGATTTGGTTGAATATGATTATGGAGCATACCACGACAGAGAGTATTCAATAATAAACAATGTACAACACATACTGTTGGATAAAGGTGTTGATGTTGTAATATTTTTAGATAGAGATGAAACACTTTATCATCCAAATTTAATGGAACTTCTACAAACATTTGAAGAACCAATAATTAGGCCACGTGGAATAGAAGTCATACAGACTGGTGATGAAGCACCATTGGATGTTACTAAACCCATTTATGAACAAAGAAAGTATGTTAGATATTATCCTTCTAAGAGCAAAGCTTGCATAACTAGAATACCAGTAGAGTGGATGATTGGACGTCATGGAACTTTATGTGGAAGATGGCCTCATGCAGATGATCAGCATTTTGAAAGTGGTGGAGATAGAACAGAATATCCAGATTTAATATTGTATCATATAGATAAAGTTGATATGAATCTAATTTATAAGCTTAGAATGGAAAGTCAGCAGATTTTTAAATCAAACGACAGACATACAGGTGTTATAGACGAACAACAGTTTACTGATTGGTTTACTGAAGCACAGAGAAACGGTGAACTATATGAAGACCAAAAATTACTTAAGGAAATAGGAATATGAAAATAAGTCAAACTAAATTTGAAGAAGCAAAGATTTTTACTCCAGAAGTTTATTATGATGATAGAGGATTTTTTATGGAATCGTTTAACGATGAAATACATGATGAATTAGGTGAAGTTTATTGGCCTCAAGATAATCATTCAAAATCTCATAAGGGAGTATTAAGAGGTTTACACTATCAGTGGGCAGAACCAATGGGAAAGTTAGTTAGAGTTGTTAATGGATCTGGAATAGATTGTATAGTTGATATTAGATTGAATTCAGATACATTTGGTCAACATGAAATATTCCTATTGAGTGAAAATAACCAGAAAATTTTATGGGTACCACCAGGATTTGCTCATGGATTTCTATCATTAGAAGACAATACACATTTATGTTATAGGACAAATGCTAAACACAATCCCGATGCAGAAGGAGCAATAAGTCCATTTGATATGCAGTTAGACATAGATTGGGGTTTGGATAGAGAACAGATAATGGTTTCTGAAAAGGACAAGAATGCACAATCATTTGATGAGTACGTAAATGAACCAAAGTTTTAGAGATTATTACGAATATTATTTAACATTACACACTAAACGAGAAACAAAATTGCTTCATGTTCTCGGTCAGATAGTTACAGTAATATTTGCAATAGACGTTTTTGCACACGGTCATTGGTATTTTGTACCATTGATTCCATTTGTAGTTTATCCGTTTGCATGGTCTGGACATTATTTTTTTGAGAAGAATAAACCAGCTGCATGGTCAAAACCACTGTGGGCTAAAGCGTGTGATTGGGTTATGTTATGGGAAATATTGACAGGAAAAATTAAGTTATGAATAAAAAAATAAATCACGTCTTTAATAAGATGGATAAAGAAACTCAAGAAGCTATTAAGAGTTTAATTAATCATTTGATGGTAGCAAAAGTAAAAAATGGTAAGTGACGAAGTAAAAGCATTTATGGATTTGTGGTTTGTTTGGATGCCCGCCTTAGCACTTGTTTTAAAATACATAAAATCAGTAAAGGATAATTGGAATGAAGAAGATTAGACATAGTAAACTACCGATAACATTGGAGTGTGATGACTTATTGGATTATGATATGCTATACACCATACAATTGAATCTTATGTACGATGAACAAGATAGCAGAAATAAAAATCAAGGTTGTTGGAGTACTTGGGTAGACGAGTATGGTAATTGGTTCAATCCATATAAACCCAACCCAAATCAATTGGAGTTATTTTGAAAAAGATACTAATAGCTGGAGGTGCAGGTTATATCGGTACAAGGTTTTGCGAAGAATACGATGACAAATATGATATAACTGTTTTAGATCCGTTTTGGTTTGGTGATCACATTAAATCAAATAAGGTTCGTAGATTAAGGGGTAAAATAGAAGATCTCAAAGAAGGAGATCTAAATGGTTATGATGCAGTTTTATTTATGGGTGGATTGTCAAATGATCCAATGGTCCATTTTAGACCAGACATGAATTTTACAGAAAATGCTGCAATACCAACGTATTTGGCATGGTTGACTAAGCAAGCTGGAATAAAGAAATTTATAGGTGCAAGTTCTTGTAGCGTTTACGGGTTTACTAGAAATAAAACATTAACTGAGCGTTCTAAAATAAAGCCATTCTATCCGTATGGTATAGCCAAACTTCAGTTGGAAAAGGGAATACAAATATTAGAAGACGAAACATTTAGACCCATTTTGTTTAGAAAGGGAACTGTTGGTGGGTGGAGTGGTAGAATGCGTTATGATTTGGTCGTTAATACTATGCTAATGACAGCAATGTCCAAAGGAAAAATAACAGTTAACAGTCCAAAATTATGGAGACCATTAATAGATATTCGTGATGTAATTGAAGGGTATAGATTAGCATTAGAAGTGGATGAAGAGGTTTCTGGAATTTACAATTTATCCGGTGTTAATATGACGATAGGAGATTTAGGTAAATTAGTATATGATTTTGTGAAAGAGTATGCAGTTGTTGAATTAGAAATGAAAAACGTAAAGGATATTAGAAACTACAAAGTGGATTGTTCTAAAGCATTAGACGAATTAGAGTTCAAAGCAAAGTATGACCCTTCAGATTCATTAGAGGAAATTGCAAAAAATATAAAATATTTCTCAACTTACGACTTTTCAAAAGATATATATTATAACATAAGCGTATTTAAGGAAATTATAAAATGAAGGTTTTAGTAACAGGTGGTTCAGGACTACTTGGTGGTTATATACAAAAGGAATTAAAAGATCGTAGAATAGAATACTTTGCTCCAGAAAGTCACGTTATGAATATTACTGATGAGCTACAAGTTTCTAGAACAATATCAGATTTTAAACCAGATGTAGTAATACACTGTGCTGCTGTAGCAAAATACAAGATCGTGGAAGAGCAGCCAATGAAAGCGTTAAGAGCAAATGTTTTAGGAACAATAAACATTATAGCTGCATGCTCAACTCTTAGTAGTTTAGGTTTTAGAAATAAAACACCAAAAATAGTTTACATATCTACAGATCATGTATTTGACGGAGAAGATGGTAATTATTCTACAGATGACAGAATAAATCCACAAACAAAATACGCAAAAATGAAGGCAGCTGGAGAATTATGTGTTAGAACATATCCAAATCATTTATCAATAAGAACATCTTTTTGTCCTGAAGAATTTCCATTTGATACTGCATATACCGATAAGTGGTCTTCACAAGATTATGTTGACTTAATTGCACCAAAAATATTAGATGCAGCTTTAAGTAAAAAAACGGATGTTGTAAACATAGGACATAAACGTAGATCGTTTTATGAGTTAGCATTAGAAAGGAAACCAGACGTTAAAAAGGGTAGTGTAGAAGGTATTGTTAATAGTTCTCCAGTACCAATTCTAATAGACACAAGTTTGGAAGTAGAATGAAATTATTAATAGTTGGTTCTGGAATGTATGTTTCAGGAAGGGGAACAGATGAGATAGGAACAATACTACCAGCAGCAATTGAATTTTCAAAGCATGTCACAAATCCAAATTATCAGATAACAGTTGCATGTACATCGTTAGAATCCATGGAACAATTATGGATTAGATCTGATATAATACGAGAAGATTTACGAGTTAAGGATGATGCATTAGTAGATTGTAAACTAATGGATGAAATAAACTATTCAGATTATGACGCGTGTATAGTTGCAATACCAGATAAAAATCATTTCGAAGTAATATCTTCTGCGTTAAAAGCACACTTAGATATACTATGTGTAAAGCCATTGGTAACAACACATGAAGAATGTTGGGGTATTGAAGCGTTATTGACTGATTCACCAAAGGATATTATTACAGCAGTAGAATTTCATAAGAGATTTGATAAGTCTAATCTTACGATAAGGGAAAACATTAATCTTATAGGGGATTTACTAAATGTTAATGTGGAATACAGTCAACCAAAAACAATACCGTTAAAGCACTTCAAAAAATGGTCTGGTACAAGCAATCCATTTCAGTATTTGGGTCCACATTATATTGACATTATAAGTTACATTACACATGCTAAACCTACTGGTGTTAAAGCTGTTGGACAGAAAAAATATTGTAAGTCTAAAGGTATAGACACTTATGATTCAGTACAAGCTATGATAGAATGGGATAAGGGTTTCAACTCTATGTGGGATATTAGTTGGGTTGATGACCTAAACTCTCCTTCTTTTTCAAACCAGAAGATTAGATTTCATGGTACAAAGGGAAAAATAGAAGCAGATCAATCTAATAGAGGAATAACGATACATTCAGACGATCAAAAATACACACAACCTAATCCATACTTTAGTAAGAAATATGGATCATCATTTCGAGGGTATGGTTGTGATAGTATAATACATTTCTTAAGCTTAGTTGAAGGAAGTGAAACATCACAATTACTACCAACATTTGCTGAGAGTATGACAAATGTAAAAACCATTGAAGCTGTCAACAACAGTTTAGAAACGAATGAGTATGTTCCAGTTGATCACAAAATATATGGAGATTTAAATTGAGTAGAGTGATAGCAATGATACCCGCGAGAATGGGTAGTCAAAGGTTGGAAAAGAAAAATTTACAGCTATTAAATGGTATTCCATTAATAAATCATTCTATCAATAATGCTATAGATTCTGGAATGTTTGACGATATATTTGTAAACACCGAAAGTAAAGAACTATTTGAAGAAGCTCAGGTTCCAGAAGGTGTGTATCATTATTGGAGAAGTGAGAGTTTAGCTACATCTGAAACCAGATCTGATGATGTAGTATATGATTTTACTTATGGATGTTGTGAAAGGGGTCATTACGATTATGTTGTATGGGTTAATTCAATTTCCCCATTTACAGATGGAGATACGATAGCAAATTTTGTGGATTCATTAATACATTCAGATTACAATAGTATGTTTACAGTGTTAGAGAATCAAGTACACACAGTTTATGATGGAGATCCTGTAAACTATGATGAGTCTGGAAAGTTTGCACTGACCCAGGATTTAAATCCAACATATACATTTACGTATTCCCTTATGGGTTGGAAAATAATACCAATGGAAGATCAGTATGAAAAAACAAATGAATGCTTTTTTGTACCTAAAGTTGGATATTATTCTGTTCCAAAAATAAATTCTATAATAGTAAAAACAAAAGAGGACTTAGAGCTTTGCGAAAGAATTATGAAGAAATAGTTCATGTTATTAAAGATAGATTGCTCAGTATTGGAGTAATACAAGATGTTGCTGAAAACATTTCTACATCATTAGCACAAACTTCTTTAAGAGGAATCGATTCTCATGGTATAAATTTGCTTCATCATTATATTAAGGCGTTTAAAGGTGGAAGACTAAATACGCATCCAAAAATGAAGTTTGTAAATTCATATTTTTCTACTGCCACATTGGACGCAGATCATTCATGTGGAATTCATGCAGGTATTGAAGCTATGAATTATGCTTGTAGATTAGCTTTGGCTCATGGATTGGGTGCAGTATCAGTAAAAAATTCTAGTCATTTTGCAGCAGCTTCAATTTATTCTTTGATTGCAGCAAATCGTAACATGATTGGGTTATCGTTTACAAATGCAGATTCTTTAATGAAAAACAGTGGATCTGATAAGATTTATTTTGGTACCAATCCTATTTGTGTTGCTGCACCTGTAGAAGGAGAAGAGCCATTCTGTTTGGACATGGCAACATCAAAATATAATTGGAACAAACTAAAGAATAGGGAAAAGAATGGAGAATATCTTCCAGATGACGTTGCGGTTGGAGAGTTTGGTGAAATAGTACATGACCCAAAGGAAGCAATAGGGTTATTACCAATAGGTGATTATAAGGGTTTTGGGTTGGCTATGGTGGTGGATATATTATGTGCATTGTTATCTGGTATGAAAACATCAAATGAATTGTCTCCAATGTATGATTCTCCATTAGATGAGAAGAGAGATATGGGCCATTTCTTTGTAGCAATTGATATATCAGCATTCACAGATTTGACAAAGTTTAAATCTAGATTGTTTGATATGTTTGTGGATATAAGAAAGAGTGGATCACTTGTTCCTGGAGACCCAGAAAAGATGAGGAAAAAAATAAGAAAGGATACTGGAATTCCACTACTAACTGAGGAATGGAAGAATGAATTCAGATAATATTTCCGTTTTAATAAGAATTAGAAACGGTGAGCAATACGTTGGCTTTGCTTTACAATCTGTCTTTGATGAGTTTGTAAACCCTGAAGTAATAATGTTGAGTGATAGATGCGATGATGAAACGTTAGACATAGTTCAGACTTTTAATTCAAATGATGCAGACTATCACAACTCTAAGAGAGATATAAAAATTTATTCTGTACCTCAACCGTATACTCCAGGAAGTGCACTTAATTATGGTGTAGAAAAAGCAAATAGAGATACAATATTAGTATTATCTTCTCACTGTCAAATAGATACAATAGGACCTTATGGTTTTGGTAAGATAGAAGAATTGTTAAACGATCAGGGATATGTGGCAGTTTTTGGAGATCAGACACCAATATGGAGAGGAAAGAAGATTTCTAAAAATTATGTTTGGTCTCATTTTGGAACAGAAGATCAACAGAATATGTGGTCTAAAATAGAAAATAGATTCTTTTTGCATAATGCTTTTTGTTTTTATTCTAAAGAAGAATTGCAACAGAATAAGTTTAATGAATCTATGCAAGGTAAAGAAGATCGAGAGTGGGCAAAAAGAATGGTGGATAATGGAAAGTCATATTTTTATTATTCTCAAGCAGAGTGCAATCATTTTTGGACACCACCAGGTGCAACATGGAAGGGTTTAGGATGAACATAATATTAGTTAGTAAGGGACCAAGTGCAAGGGAAATAAAGAAGAGTGATGATTATAAAATAGCATGCTTAAATAATGCCATATATTTGTGTGAAGAGGTAGATTACTTTTTTATGCATGACACAGATAATTGGGACATTATAGATATAGAAGAGTGGAAGAAGGTTAAGAATTTTGTGATGCCATACTTTCCACAAAAAGCTCATCCTGGTGGTTTCAGTGAAGATTATGGAGCGGAAGTTTGGATGGATCCAGTTAGGAAAGTTAATCCAGATTGCAAGTTTCATTTAGTAGCATTAGGTGTACATGACATTAATAATTTAAAATATGAACAGGGAATTCCACACATGGGAGAAACGTATTCTGTTCTACAAACTGCTGCAACTTGGATGGGAATGTTTACAGACGTACAACATTTAATAACATGTGGAATAGATCCAGGTGGTGGTTATCACCCCATGTTTGAGAACAAATATTTAGGTGAGAGAGCAAAGCAAGATTGTGTATGGAATGATGATAACGCTAAGGTTACACACGATAAGTTTCATGCAATTGCAAGAAAATACAATTACAGTATTCACAGAATGAATGATGATGGAGCAACGGAGCAATTAGTATGAAAATTTTAACAATGATACCTTCGATGAGTGCAAACTCAAATCCATACTTACCTAAAGTATTGAAAGAATTGAAAGACATATCTGATGTTTATGTTTTTGCACCAGAAAAGATTGAGATGGATGGAGTCAATACACAACTTAGCGATCCAAACTTAAAACATGCATTAACGTTTGAGCATAGAAGAATGGTTGTAGATCTTATAGATGAGTATGATTATTTCTTATACAATGAAGATGACATTCTAATAACGAGAGAAACGTTAGAGTATGCAATTGAAGTCAATGAGAAAATATCAAAAGATGATCCACAAAATAATGTACAGTTTTTGAGATATGAAGTAGAAAATGGAGTAGAAGAATTTGTAGACTTGGCACCATATAATTCAGTACACAGGGGTGGAAATGGAGTTAGCGATATAATTCAAAAGCTACACATGATAGATGGAGACTATTACTTTATACCGTATAATTTACACAGTGGTAATTGGTTATTATCAAAATATCAGGTTAAAGTTTTGATGCATAATAATGTGTTTCACACTAATGCTGAGGCAAGATATTGCGGAGTGTTGGAAAGTGCAGCTAGTGATATTAAAATGAATTTACGTATGTTGTCACCGACTGTTGATTATAAGAAGCTAATGGTTCATCACATGCCAAACAAGTATGTGTTTAATCCTGTTAAGGTTAGTACACAATTATTGGACAACTTCTTTAGTTTTATACCTGAAGATGTAGCTTTATGATCGTAACAATTCATCAACCAAACTTTATACCATGGAAACCATTTTTTGATAAGATAGATGAAGCTGATATTTTTGTTTGTTTATCTCATTGTCAATTTGAGAAGAATGGCTATCAGAATAGGTTTAACAGAAATAATAAGTGGCACACGATGAGTGTTAAGAAGGGAATGGTTCCAATAAAGGATAAAGAATATAACGATCCAGAACGAGATTGGAATAAACTAACAAAAACCTTTCCCGAGCTAGTTGAGTTCGATACTTATATAGGTAAGAACTTGTTATCTACAAATGTTGCCATAATAAAACACATAATGAATAAAATGAACATCGACACAGTTTTTGAGATGGACTGGTTAACACACTTAAAAGGAACACACAGATTAGTTGATATATGTGTACAACTTGGAGCTGATCAGTATTTGGCAGGAGCAGGTGGAAAAGATTATTTAGATGAATCGTTATTTGAAGAAGAAGGAATAGAAGTTATCTATCAGAAATACACAAACAAAGATCATATAATGGAGCACTTATGGAATTCTTAAATAAGAAAGCAGTTCTCTGTATATCACCACATCCAGATGATACCGAATACAGTATGATGGGTACAATAGCACAATTTACAGATACAAAATTTATATGTTTGAATTTGGCAATTGGTGGACATTTGGATGACACTACAAGTATTAAGAGAATAGAAGAAGTTGATAATGTGTGGAAAGAAATGAATTGTAATAACGTAGAAAACGTATACATTGATGAAGCACAATATATGGAAGATCTCAAAGAAGAGGAATGGATAAACTTGATAGAAAAACAGATGGTAAAATATAATGTTGATGCAATTGTTTTGCCTTCTGAATGTGATTCTCACTTCGAACATCGCTATGTATCGGGTTTTGGTAAAGCCCTGATCAGATCCAAACCAGCAAGCCTAATACAGTATAAGACTCCCAGTACGGATCAAGAGTGGATACCTAATTTGTTTGTTGATATTAGCGATGTTTACGATAAAAAGGTGTCAGCTTTGAGAAATTTTACTAGTCAAACTGATCGATACTATTTTAGGAACAATGTACTAATGGCATTTCATACTGATTTTCAATGTGCAAAGAAGGGAATACCAATGGTAGAACAATTTAAGGTGGTAGATTTATATGCATAAGTTAGCGTTATTTATAAAGTCTTATCAAGGACATTTAGACTATACTAAACAGTTAATAGAAACGATAAAGAAACACAACGTCGATAGTATACCAACATATCTGTCGGTTCCAAGAAGTCAAATTCAGTTGTTTGATGATAATGTAGATACAGATTATGCAATACTAATGAATGATGAGGAAATAGTTGGTCATGAATTAGGTGATAGTTGGTATGGTCAACAGTTAGTAAAAATGTCATTTAGTCAAGCAAGAATATGTGAAAACTATTTATGGATAGATGCAGATTCATATTTTATACGAGACTTTAATACTCATGATTTTATGGCAAACGAAGATACACCGTATACAAACATAACTGAGTGTAGAGATTTACTTACATGGTGTGCAACAAGACCTGATAAAGCTCATGTGTTCCAATCATTTGCAAACGATAGATTGAAGGTTATGGAATTATTCGGTAGGAAGGGGAAATTGTTTGATTCTGTTTGTCCTAATTTATGGTCATCTAAAGTGTTAACACACATGAAGGAAAATTATTTAAAACCAAACAACATGACATTTGAAAACCTATTAGAACAAGTTCCAGGTGAATTGATTTGGTACACTGAATATCTATTGGCAACTAAGGTCATTGATATAATTCCAACAGAAGGGTGGTTTAAAGCATTTCACTACTTAGATCAAATGTTAGATTGTAGGGCACAAGGAAACACAGAAGAAACGTTGTCATACAATTATTTGGGTATTGTTATGCCGAGTAAAGAAACACGAGATATGAGGTTCTAATGTTATTATCTACACTAAATCATAACGTTCCAGATTTGACAGATAACTTAGTAGATCAATTAAAACGAGATCCAATTACGAACGATATGGAATTTATGGTTATCGATAATGGTTCGTCTGAAAATATGGCAAATACTACTACTCATAAATTGAAAGAGAATATATACTTTGGCGGGGGATTTAATGTGATCCTCGAGTATTTTTTGAGCTCTGAGCACGATTACCTCGCAATGTTGAATAATGATCTGATATTTCATGGACACAATTTTGTTAGTAACGTTTTAGAAGAAATGAAGGAAAATGATTCATCAGTGTATAGTCCATCGGTTATCAATGCGGAGATACAGCAATGTAATTGGAAGCAGATGTATAATTGGGGATCTAAGTCAGTTAGAGAGGTTAGATGGATAGATTTTCAGTGTCCAATTTTAAGACGAGATATATGTGAAATTATTGTCAAATTCCCAGAAGAACTACATTATGGATGGGGTCTTGACTTTTATGCTGGATGTGTAGCCGAAACAAACGGATTAAAAACACATGTTAGTGACAATATAACAGTTGCACATTTAAATTCGCAAACATTTAGAAGAAATAAAATTAATATCGGAGTACATGAGTTTTGTATGAGAGCTGAGGCTGGAATGGCAAACTTCTTTCCAAAATCAGAATACAAAGACTTGTACAAAGAGTTGAGAACATACGGAGAAAATTATGTCTACTAGTCCAATGAGCTTTTGCATATCAACATGGAACAATCTGGATTATTTAAAGATTGCTGTTGATTCAGTTAGAAAAAACTCATTCTATAAGGATGCACCATTTATTGTACATGCTGAAAATTGTAGTGATGGAACTGATGAATGGTTAGAGCAAATAGGAGGAGAGAAATATAACTTAGAATATTACATAGACAAGAATGATCCACCCGTAGGAATTGGTGGAGGAATGAATTTCTGTGCAGACAAGGTTAAGACAGAGTATATCAATTTTCTACATTCAGATTTTTACGTAACAGAAAATTGGGATAAGTCATTATTGGATGTACACGAAAAATATCCAGATGAGAAGTTATGGGTAAATTCACATAGGGTAGAACCCAAAATGTTTGCAACAACTGAATCAAGACTGGGAACTGTAGTTGTTCCACAAGATGAGTTTGGTGCATATCACAATGATTTTGATACAGAGTATTTTGATGAGTGGTCTAGACAATTTGTAGCGATCAATGATTTTGAGATTGCAAAGGGAGAGGGAGTTAGTGGTTTAATTAAAAAGCGGGATTGGGATGAGATAGGTGGAAATGATCCACTGTTTGCGCCGGCAAGCTGGGAAGACATGGATTTGTTTTTAAGAATGTTGCAAGCTGGTTTTAGATTTGTACTCCCATCGAAATCATTAATATGGCATTTTGGTGCAAGAGGAAGTCATAGGTTAGAAGAAAATGATGGTAAATCGGCAGAAAGACAAGTAAAGGCAGAACAAGCAAATCAAGTAAAGTGGGTGAAAAAGTGGGGTAAGTTACCCAAGTTTGATGAGATTGGTTTTATATGCGGATTACAGGAGTAAGCTATGTTATCTTTAGTAGTACCAAGTTATAATAATTTAAGACATCTAAAAAACCTATTTGATTCCTTTGTTAGAAATTCACCTGATGATGTTGAGTTGATAATGATAGATGATGCAAGTACTGATGGTACTGCTGAATGGATGGAAAGTATGTATCATTCTCACCCGATAAGTTTTGAGTATAATAGGTTACAGTACATAACAACAAAGAAACGTGTTGGTCACACTGTTTTGTATGATTTAGGAGTTGATAGAGCAAATCATGATGTTGTTGGTATATTACATGCAGACATGTATATTGGACCAAAGTACGTGGAAAATATGATGAAGCATCTTAAGAAGGGAAGAGTTGTATGTGGAACAAGAATAGAACCACCTCTACATCCTGAAGGAAGAGAAAAAATAATACAAGACTTTGGACAAGATTTTGATACGTTAAATATAAAAGCATACGAGGAATTTGTTAACAAACAGTTGATTGAAGATAAAGACAAAACAACTAAAGGTATGTTTGCACCATGGATATTGCATAAAGAAGATTATATTAAGACTGGTGGTCATGATCATGTATTCGCACCATTCCCGTACGAAGACTCAGATATATTTCAACGATGGATTTTGAATGGTTTAGAATTGATTCAGAGTAGAGATGCATTCGTTTATCATTTAACATGTAGAGGACATAAGTGGAACGAAGAGGTTGGTAAAGAAGATAATGATTTTCCAATATTTGAAGAGAATGCGAGAAGAAACTATCTTAGAAAATGGGGAACATGGATTGCAAACGATGAATTCTGTCATCCAGTTATATATGATAAGTATGATATTGGGTTTGTATTAGAGAATCCAACAATGCAACACATAAAAGAGTTAGAACCTTTAGCATCAGATTTATACGGAGATTGGGTAGGACACAAAGGTTTTGGGATAAACAAATACATAGAAGAAGAACAGAAGAAAACTATGTACGATATAGCTGGTAAGTTTCACCCTCTTCAGTCAGATAAGAAGAACGATATTATGGTTACATTCGATGCATCTAAATTAACAAACGATAGGTTTCAAATATTGATGATGCTTCAACGTATAATTAGTGACTCAGGAGAAGTCGGAAAAATGAAAATTGATATATTTAATCTAGAGATCAACAAAATAGAACCAAAAACGGCTGATCTTTTACATACATTTAAGTTAGAACAAGAATATTTATAGATGTATAAGGAGAATATCAATGGCAAAAAAACCGGCCTCATTTGAGTATAATGCAAAACTAATTAAAGTTTTAGACGGAGATACTATCGACGCATGGATAGATCTCGGCTTTGATTTAATGATAAAGAAAAGAATTAGATATATGGGAATAGATACTTGGGAATCTAGAACCAAAAATTTAGAAGAGAAAAAACTAGGACTTGCTGCTAAAGCGAGGAATAGGGAATTACTTGAGAAAGGGAACTTCAAAGTTGTATCTCATGGAACAGGTAAATTTGGTAGAGTTTTAGGTGAAGTGTTTGTCGATCCAGAAGTAATGGAAGGTGTTTCAATACCTGAAGGTATAGATAAATCTTCTGATGGGTTGCTTAGTGTTAATGATATACTAATGGCAGAAGGTCATGCTTATGAGTATTTTGGTGGTAAAAAGAGTGACTTTAAAGCAGAAATTCTTGCAGAAAAGAAAGCCAAAATTGCAGCAACTTATACTTCAGCAAGTGAGAAACCAGCATTCGAGGAAAAACAGGTAAAAAGTTAAAAAAAGCATGTACATTAACCGGTTATAACGTTTAGATTCTGGTTATGAATACTTATTATATCCTTTTACCAGATGATGGGAAAAATGAACTAATGTTTGATAGTAATGTTTTAGGTACTGAATCGTTCGGTAAGTTCTACGCAGAGCGTGGAATGATTTCGTTACAAACCTTAGTAGATAATCACCCCGAAAAATTAACAGAAATTACAATTGTTACAGATACTGGCGTAAAATTCACGATTACAGAGTTTTTAGATAAGCTCAATGACTTTAAGGTGTTGTTTAATTAGGAGATAGTATGTCACAAAATTGGAGAAGATACTTGGACGACGATTATGATGATGAAATACAGGAGACTCGTAAAACGTACAAGATAAAAAATAAAAATCAAAAACTTGATCATAAAAAAGCCAAACAAATGCAGGAGGCAAAGAAAAATGGATCTAAATATCCTAAAACTAAAAAGCGTCGTAGCTAGTTTTTTACTATTAATCACTATTGGTTGTGAATCACCAGCAGAACCAGTAGACGATAATCATGGAACGGTATATGTCACAGTAGAACATGTACCGTCCATAAACTTAGATCCAAATAGATGGCAAACTCTGAAAACAATATGGGGAGTGTTGGAATCTGATGAATTTGATATGAGTTACACTCGTGTCAGTTGGAGTTCTAACATGTATTGGGTAGTAGGAGATACAACGGGTTATTTTAAGAGTAATTGTAGAACATGTACAGATGGAGTGTGGTATGATTCTGATGGTACAACTTCTAGTATGGTTTATGATTTCCACTCTATGTCTCCAGTAACAAATCAAATATCAATTGCTGATGATTTGGGACAAGTTGGTAATGTATTGGCTCCAGTAAGATCAATGAGAGGTGATTCAATGATTTTATGGTGGAACATTGGAACAGCCTATTTAGATTCAATGGAAATACAATTACAATAGGAGAAAGAGAGTGAAATGGCTACTTGTTGACAATTATGACACTATCAGAGGTAAAGTAAATGCAGTTGATAAGGATGGTGCAAAGATTTACTTTATGGAAAGAAAACAAATAGATGAAGAAGGCTTCGATAAACTATGGAAGGTCTTATCAGAAGAAGACTATGAATGTAGACATAGAGCATCATTCATGAATAAACAGTATGAATGGTGGAAAGAAGATAAAGCAATCGTAGATGACGAATTAAAAATATAAGGATAAAAATGTATAACGTTGCAGGAAAAGTATGGGGAAAGACAGCTGAAATATTCTCCAATCATAATTTTGAAGTACACAGAATAGAAGTAAACAAGGGTGGTTTTTGTTCTAAACACAAACATACTCACAAGTTTAATGCATTCTATATGGAGAAGGGTAAGCTTAAAATAACAGTTTACAAAAATGATTATGATTTGGTTGATGAAACTATTATTGAGACAGGTCAAATAGCAATTGCAAAACCAGGTGAATATCATGAGTTTGAAGCATTGGAAAACAGTGTATGTTATGAGATTTACTGGGTAGAGTTAAATCATCAGGATATTCAAAGAGAATCTGTCGGCGGTATGCCAAAGAAAAAATGAAAATCTTTATAGGTTTCGATTCTGAACTTCCTTCAGTATTCGAAGTATGCAAAAAATCAATAGAGAGGTTTTCAACCGATCATGAGATCATACCGCTTATTAGGAAAGATTTAATAAATCAAGGGTTATATTATAGAACACCAGTTCCAGGAGAATCTACTGAGTTTTCATTCACTAGGTTTTTAGTTCCATATTTATCTGATTTTGATGGAGAATCTATGTATTGTGATCATGATTTTCTATGGAAATGTGATCCTGAAGAGATGACAAGGTTTTGGCCAAGACATAGAGATAGAGCAATAGTAGATACGGCATTAATGGTTGTTAAGCACCAGTTATCGGATAAGGTCATACTAACAGAAAAAATGAGTGGTGTACAGAATAAATCATATCCAAAAAAGTGTTGGTCATCATTAATGCTATTTAAGAATAAGAAGTTTAAACACATGACACCAGAATATGTTAACAACGCCTCACCATCTGATTTACATGAATTTAAATGGTGTGATGAAGATCTTATAGCAGATCTGCCATTAAGTTACAATTATTTAGTTGGATACTATGATATGAAAAACCCAAGAGCCATACACTATACGAATGGTGGTCCATGGTTAGAAGAATATAAAGACACGGAATTTGCATTGGAATGGAATCTTTTAAAGAATATATAAAAGATAAACGAATACTATTAGTTGGAAATTCTGTAGAAATAATGAACTACAGGAAAGAAGGAAAGCTTGCAAAGTGGATAGATAATTTTGATGGAGTAGTAGTCAGATTTGGTAAAGGACTTCCTGAAATAAAGGTACAACAAAAGGCAGTTGGTACACGAACAGACGTTTGGGTTGGTGGAACGTTTAGATTACCGATGCTTTATAAGGAAAGCATTAGAAAACTATTAACGGATTCATGGGTTTTATTCAATAAAAATAGAATGTATCTCGATAGAATGATAAATCCGAAGGAAAAAAAGGTCATAAAATTATGTCAAACCAATCCTAAGTTTATCAATAAAAAATTCGAAGTAATGTGGACTGATAAAGAGTTGATAAAAATCTATAAAGAATTTGGATACATACCAAACAAACCTGAATCACCAAGACCTTCTACTGGATTCTTAACATTATTGTGGTTTCATAGAACATATTTTAGACACTATAAACAATTAAACTTAATAGGATTTGATTTTTTCGCGAAAAGTGCTGATGCAGTAAGACATGAAGATACTTACGCAAAGCCATTTAGTTGGCATCTACCCATAACCAAAGGAGCATTACCTCACTTAGCATCGGTTGAACGATCGTTTGCAATGTTTTTAGAGGAAAATAAGTTCATACGTTGGCATAAACTGTCAGATCTAAAAGAGGAATCACTTAAATACAGTAATTATCTCAAAGAGAAGGTTTGGGAAAAGACAGAATGGGAAACACCAGAAACCATAGAAAAAGGTGGTAAATTATTTGTAAAAGGACATAAAAAATGAAGATTATAGCAGGACCATGTGCAATAGAAGGATGGGAATTAGCGAGAGAAACTGCACAATTTATAGATCACATACGAAGTGACTTTCCACAACATGAGTTTGTTTATAAATCATCGTATGATAAAGCAAACCGAACTAGTATTTCATCGAGACGTGGTGTTGGAATGATTGATGGATTGGAAATACTACAACGTGTTAAGAAAGAGTATGGATTGAATTTAACAACTGATGTACATGAAACGCATGAAGTAAACACTGTAGCACAAGTAGTTGATGAGATACAAATTCCAGCATTGTTGAGTAGACAAACAAATTTAGTAGTAGAAGCTGCAAAAACTGGTAAGTGGGTTAACATAAAGAGAGCACAAACCACATCAGGAAAGGATGCAGCACCAATGATTGAGAAGTGTCATAGTGTAAACAATAAAAAGGTACAGATGATTGAGCGTGGTACTACAGTATTGAATGATTTTGTCATAGATTGGAGAAATGTTTTAGACATGCAACGATTGGATTGCGATGTAATTGTAGATGTAACTCATCCACATGGTCCAAAATATGCACTTGATTACGCAAGAATGGCTCGAGCAATAGGTGTAAATGGAATATTTGCTGAAGTTCATCCATTTCCAGATAAAGCACACTCAGATGGATCAAAAATGCTTGATTTCAGACGATTTCGGATATTATTAGAGATATTATCATATTGATACAGTAAAATTGTTACAGCTGTAACATAATTTAACAACATTTAACCTAAAAATTAATGCGGGATTTAACGATCCCGTATTTTTTTGCACTTCTAAATCCAACCCCGGATAAACTTAAAAAATAATTGAAAATAATTCTCCCAGGTGAGGACTTTGGCATACTATTTGCACTATACCCTATAGGAAGACTATTAAAAACACCTCAAAAGAGGAAAAGGAGAACTGAAATGTTCATAAACTTAATTAGAAAACTAAAGAGTAACAAAGGTAATTCTCTTGCAGAATTTGCGGTTACTACTGCTATGATGGCAACTCTTGCAACAACAGCTGCACCAAAATTTGGAGCAGTCGGTGCTGGTGCAAAGGAAAAGAAAACAATGGCTAACATTGATAAGATCTTGACTGTTGCTAACAACTACTATAACCAAACATTATCTGAAGAGGGTAAAGGAAGATTTCCAGGACAGGAAAAATACGACGTCGCTGTAGGTGGTGTTGATTTAGCTGATGGAGCTTCTACAGATGAAACTCTTGAAGCGTATGTTGAAACAGTACTCGACCAAAAAATATCTTATACAGATGACTTGAGTGAGTTTGTTTATGTATTCTCACCTTCGGTTGATGACGATGATGCATTACAAAATGATTGGATGAGTCTTGAATCATCTGTTTCATTTGATGGAAACGCAGAAGTCGGCGCATTAGACTTCAAGAAAGATTTTGGTAACAACGGTTTAACGTCACCATTTCAGGACGGTTCTTACGCATACTTGATTATACCAGGAAGTGGTTCAGGTACAGATGCACAAGCACCAGTTCTTGTGGTAATAGACACAGAAAACCCTTCAAAATTACATAAAACTTTAGTACCTTAATTCACCGGACAAAGTCCAGAAAGGAAATGAAAATGAAGAACATATTAAAGAATACATCAAAGGGTTTCACGTTGATTGAGCTAGTAATGGTAACAATCATTCTTGGAATCTTAGCAGCAGTTGCTATACCACGTTATCAAGACACTGTCGATAACGCTGAAGCATCAGCTGAGAAAGCATTCGCTGATATGATTTGGGCAGGATTAGAGGAACATGCAGCTGAGACATTGATGTCTACAGGACTTGAAGCGTGGCCATATAATCCACTCGAAGTGATCAACAGAAGTCGTAACGTTCAGATCAACATGTTATTGGGAATCCCAGATGTTGATGGTGAATGGCAATACAATATCGAATCTGATGGTGAAGGTAGATTATATCACCAACGCAGAAATGATGAGATCTGGTATTACACTTACGATTCTCTTGCATTTGAGTTAGCTGAAGTACCTCAAATATACGAAGGACAATAATTGATAGGGGATAATTCTATCCCCTATTATTTATAAACAAACCATGTACAAATCACAAAACGAAGAATTAATTGAAATAGGTTTAATTGCAGCAATATGCTTTGTATTAGGCTTTGTCATCTTCTTTAGACCAGGAGATGACGAGCCTATGTTGCATTCCAGTGAACCGTCAATGGAAGACTTTGACTACTTTCCTCTCCAAGCTTGGCAGACCACTGATATAAGTGGTGGTGATGCAGTAAAGATCAGATATAGAGTTGAGAAAGAAAACACACGTTTGTATATGATAAACTCAAAAGCTAAATTGGTCCACCAACAACCAATATCGTATGATCCTTTCAGAGACGGTAGAGATAGAATAGAAACTTATGTTTGGAAACTCTATCGCACAGAATGGACATCACAAATCCCACCCGGAGAATACATGATCATAGTAGGAACAGACTATGATAAGTCTCCAACTAGAAATTACCACATAGAAGTTGACATATTATGAGATACTTAGCACTTCTATTGTTAAGTGTTATGTATTCTCAAGACGTCCAACAAGTATCAGAAACAAAAAGAGATGTTGCGTACGGACAAGATTGCGATGATACAGAGTATAGAAACTCTAATGGCACACCCAATTGGAAAAATTACGGACAATGGCTAAGTGAATGTGACTCAATACAAACAGTAAACTTAGACAGAGAGTTTGCAGAAAGACGAAAAAAACAACAAAGAGAAAAAGCAATACAAGATAGTTTAGAGTCATTAGAATACGATAACATTGATTTTGATATGGATGCTATGTGGGAAAATACGGTATGGGAAGAAATACAAGACGTCACAACAGTTTATGCAGAAGTAGAACAGATAACAGCAGTTGCAGGTGTTCGAGGAGCTGAAGCAGAAGATGAAGCGTTAGATCATTTATATTATAGAAGAAGTATGAAGGGACTTGCACTCATTGATTTACAAAAAGCATACGGTAAATTAAGAAATACAAGAGATAAGGTTACAGATCCAAAAAAGTTAGAAAAGATAGATAACTTATTGTCACAACTTGAAGATAAGATTAATAAACAATCTTAAGTGTTATTCCACCACATTTTACATAAAAGACAAAATAAGAAGATATAAAATATAGTCGATAACCATTCCCAAACGTATATCGGTATCTCCAAAATAGGGAGGGCCGCATTTCTGCGACCCTCTACATCCTATTTATTTACGGAACAATCCGACTAATATTAAAAGTGATACTAGTCCGGCAAATCCAGAATTACCAAACATGTTGATAATATTGGTGATATTGCCAATAACATTTACACCGAAAACACCACTGCCAAAGAGGACTTCTGACATAGCACCTACGGCCACAAAGGACATGAGTAGATGCACTAAGTCATCTATCCACCCTTTGACCATTGTTATGATTTCCTTCATTATGTTATCTCCATTTGTTCCAAAACGAAAAAAGGACTAATGCGATTCTCCGAATAACAAAAGTCCTCATAGGATAAATATTAATATTTGACCCAAAACACTGATTTTATGGCTTATTGGATCGTATTTATATATACAAAAATGAATAAACCATTTAAAAACCATAGACTATATGCCATTGATGGTATGACTTTGAACAGTTTATTTGAACTAGTTGTTGCGGTGAAGGACATGAGACCCGAATATAAACGAGTTTTAGATAGTGTTATTGCAGATTTAATAGAACAATCAACACAAGAGATAGACGAGATAGAGGAAATACCTTTACAAGATGAGTTAAAAGAATCAGATTTAGTTACTTTTTTAGCTGAATTAGGTTTAAAGCTCACTTCTAAAAATTAGTGTACGTATATAGTTTCGTAGAGAGTAATATTTCTACATGTTCCATAAAACGAAAACGCGGAGAAATAAAGTGAGAGGACTACTTTGTTTAATGTTAATGGGCTTGGTCGTGGCCCAACCTAACTCTCCCAACACAAAGGGTGAGAATCGACACCCATTGGTTAAAAGAGACTTCAGCCTTACTGAATCTGATTTATATTTGTTTAATATAGAACCGGGTACAAAAGTAGAAGCTGTGTTTCTGGTAAACAAAGATGGTAAAGTTATAGATCCACATGTCAAGGATAGTTCAAATGCTAGATTGGATAAAGTGATCATTAACAAATTGAAAGAAATGGAGTTCTATCCGGCTCTTCAGAACGGAATGGCGGTAACAGTAAGGTACACACTACCGATATTGTTTCAGTAATTCGAAATTATGGGGTGACTATTTTGTTGCCCCATTTTTTTGAAAAAAAGCATGTACTTTAATCCCAGAAACGTTTAGATTCTATAAAATTGATGAGGTTATATGAGAAACTGTAAGCAGTGTGGCAAGTTTATGCCGAACACTAGGATCCACTTAGGTTATACAAAATGTACGCGTTGTAGTGACGTAGAAAAATACTCAGCTCATATTGTATATCCACATAAAACAGGTGGTTATGTCCAACCAGTAAGTAGTTCAACAAAAAAACATCTACAATCTATCGATAGACGGTCAACTTCAGGTAAAACTGCAAAGGGTAATGGTTCGTGGGATACTTGGCTTAAGGCATATTTAAAACAGAAGGAAAAGTCGAATGTACCACGAAAGAAAGTTTATAGACGTGTAGTACAAAATGACATGATCAGTGTCAGTGCCGCTAAAGAGATAGCGAGAAAGGTATTCAAAAAGGATGGTTATTATGCTGCGATTGATTGTATCGATGGATTGTTTAAGGACGAAAAAATATCAATTCTCACCAAGTCTAAGATAAACAACGCTTTAACGTGGGTACATTCACACAATAGAAAACAACAAAAAATATTAATGAGGTCGTTATGATAAAATGTGTAACAAAAACATCGATAATTCATGTTATAATAGCAATTGCATTCCTGTTTTTAGGAGTGTCAAAATTAAACGGACAAAGTTCATTAGAAATAATCGCATATAGATTAGTTCCAAGTCAAGATGTACACTGTCAAATAAAGGTTGAGATCATAGAACCAGCTACGTTTGAATTTAATCATGATCTGTACAAGGAAGAAATAATAGAGATTTTGATTGATAGAGCAGTATATGAGTTGACTAGTCCATTTGCAATAAATGAACCATTTCAAGTTGATGATAAATTCTATCAGTTAGTCAAAATTCCAAATACAGGAGATACATGGTATCAAGGAGCTTGGAACCATAATGAGTAGAGAGTGGACTGGAAAGGGAAGTAAGAGTCGTGTAAACAATAAACAGCAATATGATGACAATTGGGAGAAGATTTTCGGTGATAAACAGCCAAAATTTAAGAAAAAAGCGAAAAAAAGTGAAAAAAAGTGAAAAAAAGCATGTACATTAACCGGTTTTTATTAGTAGATTCTAATAGAATTTAAGAATAGAGGTTATAAATGTCAAGAATAAATAAAAACTCAGACTTTTGGATTGGAAACTTAACAGGTTCTTCATCAGATATGTGGTGGAGAGATGAAGAAGTTACCAAGAAAAAAGGTAAAGACTTAGTCGCTTTAGCTGGTTATCGCAGAGCTATTGCTAACTTTGTTAACATTGTCACAAATAAACAAGATGTTCCAGTAAGATTTGCATCTTCAGGGGATAGCTATACTGACGGTAAAAGTGTGACTCTAAGTTCAAATATTAATGATAAGAATTTTGATCCAATTGTTGGACTTGCTCTTCACGAAGGTAGTCACATCGTACACAGTGATTTCGAATTACTTAAAGATCTTAGAACTCATATTGAGACAAGATATAAGATTAATGTTACTGAGTTGGACTATGAAGACAGAGCTAAATTTAATGAAATGCTTGGAAGAATCAAATCTCTTCTAAATTATGTAGAAGATCGTAGAATTGATTATGTAACTTTTAGATCTGCTCCAGGATACAAAAATTATTATCACTCAATGTATGATAAATATTTCAACTTCAAAGTCATCAACAAAGCTCTTAAAAGTGGAGAATACAGAGATGCATCAAGTTGGGATAGTTATGAGTTTCGTATCATTAATTTCACAAATCCTAACACAGACTTAGATGCTCTTCCAGGATTAAGAGAAATCTATCGTGTAATTAATCTTAAGAATATTTCAAGACTTAAATCTACTGAAGATTGTTTAGAGATTGCGTGTCAAATGTATGACATCATCAAAGAAAACTTAGTAGAACTAAAAACTGAAGGCGAAGAAGCTGAAGATCAAAATTTTGACAGTAACCTCAATGATGACGAGTCAGAATCTAGCGATAAAGGTTCTGACTCTGATTCAGACGAAATGAGTGCTGACAAAGAAGGTGACGAAGCTGGTGACGGTGAAGGTTCTGAGTTTCCTGAACTTTCAGCGAGAGAAGAGTCACAAACTTCAAATGCTTTTTCTAAACAAAAGCAATTAATTCAAGGTGAAACTCCTAAATCTAAGCTTTCAAAGAAAGATTCAGGACTTATCAAAGCGGTTGAACAATCAGGTGCATATTCTACAGAAGTTGGATATGGTGATTTCAACAGAGTAAATTGTATCGTTGTTCCAAGAATAACTGAAGGTATGATAAACACAGAAGGTAGATGGAATTCTGGAGCTTATGACTTCATTAGAAGACGTTCATACCACAATTATGACGAAGCTATCGCAAGAGGTCTTCAACTTGGTACAATACTTGGTAAGAAACTTCAGATTCGTAACGAAGAGAAAACACTTAAGTGGACTCGTCAAGATTCAGGTAAAATGGACAGAAGACTTATTTCAGAATTAGGTTTTGGAAATAGTAGAATCTTCCAATCTACTTTCACAGAAAAATACAACGATGCTTTTCTTCACCTTTCAATTGACGCTTCAGGTTCTATGAGTGGTGACAAATTTGCAAACTCACTAAAATGTGCAGCTGCAATTTGTAAAGCTTCATCAATGGTCGGTAACATTCACGTACAAGTTTCAATTCGTACAACTAACAGCACTGGTGGTCATAACGATCATAAACCATTGATTGCTATCATCTATGATTCTAAAGTTAACAAAGTTGCACACATCAAGAAATATTGGAAGTATGTTGATGCAAACGGTGTTACTCCTGAAGGTCTTTGTTTCGAAGCAATCTCAAAGGAGATTATCAATGATGCAAACGGTAGAGATGCATACTTCTTAAATCTTTCAGATGGAATGCCTTGGTATTCAGATAAAGATATGTATTACGGCGGTGATTCAGCATTCAAACACACTGCGAAAGAAGTTAACAAATTCAAGAACGTTGGAATTAGTGTATTAAGCTTCTTCGTAACTGAAGGTTATGGTAGAGAAGACAATCTAAGAGATTTCAAGAAAATGTACGGTGATGATGCAGTTACAATCGATCCAACTAACGTAGTTAGCTTAGCAAAAGTATTAAATGCTAAGTTTTTAGAAGCTTAATATTTGATAAGGGATATTTATAAATGATTATCTAAAAGCGGAGATACTAAGCGAATGAATGCTAAAGACAAACAAGATCTAGAGCTCGTCCACTACAGATTGGACGAGTTAGATAAAAAGATGGATCAGATGAGACACGATATGAGTATGGCACACGGTAAGACTGATGCATCTTTAAGTTTTTTAAAGGAGAATTTATTTAATCCAAATGAAGGGTTGTGGGCAGAGACAAAACAAAATTCACAGTTTAGACAAAACTCTCAAAAATGGAGAGGAATTGTAGGAACAGGATTTGTTGCTCTGATCATAGACAAAATTTGGAATATGTTTTCAGTATAAGGAGTTTTAAATGGCAATAAGAGTAGTTGCAGAGAGACAACCACCGGGAGATAGGTGGATTTTAACAGAAGAAGTTTTAGAACCAAATGATGAACAAGTAGTTTTACCTTCTTTAACCACAGCACTAAATGAAGTTTACAAACGTATAGGTGAGAAGATATTCACAGTTGATGCGGGAAAGGGTGTGATCACGGTTGAAGAGGAAAGAGATCGAGGACCAAAATCATGGGACTTGTATGGCGAACATTCTCAGGAGTTGTTACAAGGATAATGCAATTTGTTTTTTCTCTTCCAACTCTGGAAGACAAAGAAAGTTCTAAAATAAATTGGAGACAGTTAGAAGAGTGGGTCATTATGATGTATATGATGGATACTAATGGTGAGCTTAACATTCTGACTTTAGCAAAAGCGTAAGGAATAATATGAACCAACAACCACAAATAGATCCAACTAAGATGAGTGTTGTAGAATGTCCTGTTGAAGGATGTGATAGCACACTGTGGAAGGAAAGACTCCAAATTAGGAGAGCTTCACCAATTACTTCACCAACTGGACAAGAAATGTTTGCACAAATACCAGTATTGATTTGTGATAAGTGTGGAACACCATATCCAGTTAAGGGATTAGACGGTCCAAATGCAGCATCGTAAACGAGACGGTACATTATTCTCACCTGAGTATTACGAAAAAATAGAAAAGCATAGCATTGCTCAAGATACGGGATTTGGTATACGTGATGAACGAGATAGTAATGATCATAAACCCGTAGGAATGAGGAAGGATGGTTTTGTTAATAGTGGTATAATTAAAGATCAACGATTTATAGCCGAAGCTGTTACATGGTCTAGAATATTAAATCCCAATTCACAGACTATTTTAGATTATGGTTCGGGTTATCATCGTCATAATTGGTTAGGTGTTACTCATACTGAAGAATCGTGGACTGGTCCAAAAGACGGAAGACAAGGTTATAGGTCAAGACCAGGTTCTGATACAGATTTGGTAAGAATAAGGGATGTTCCAAATGATCATTATGGAGGTTTCTATGAGTACAATGATAAGTTAAGACCACCAGAGGGTCAGAGCTTCGTATCATTCTTTGACTTTATAGGTGTAAACAAACAAGAAGATTATACTGCATGGGATCCAACAGTTAAAGGATTAGATTTTAAATTACCACATGGTGCAAGGTGGGATACAACAATATGTCAAGATGTTTTAGAACATGTTCCTGAAGTGGATGTTCCCGATGTTATTGAAGATCTTGTGTATCGTACCAACTCATGTCTATTTATAATGGTTAGTTGTAACCCTGGAAGGCAGATGTTCATTAAGGGTTATGATAAGGGAGTGAAGATAAAAGATTTGGATGAGTCCAACTATGATGGTGAGATTCACTCTTGTGTTAAGGATCCAAAATGGTGGGTTGATGTGTTGCAGACTGCTTCGAGTAAAGTTATGAAATACAGATCAAATCCATTAGTGATAAAGATGGCTATGAAGGGAATAGGAAAGAGAAATGATAGGAAGGAAGTAGTATCATTTTCTAATTCCAAGAACGTACCTCATAAAGAACACGCTAACCATTTGTATGAATTACTTCCAAGATTTGGTACAGTATTATGGCCGATACAGTATTGTAAGTTTTATGATGAGAGTACAGTAATTCCAGAGCTTCATAAGAGAGAACGCGTTACAAAGATAGCACAGGATAGGAAGGATGGTGGATTCAGCATACATATTCCAAATAGGTATTACGTATACGATCACAAGAACCTGGCTTCTAAAGCTTTTAACAAATCATTTCAATCTGCAGAATATATGAATAGAGCATTGAATGATAGGAACGTTAACAATCCCATTTTAAAGAGTCGACTAGATATACCGAATAAGACAGTACAAGTAGAGTTCGAACATTCATCGTTGAAGAAGGATACACCAAAGACTAAAAAAGATTACGATTTCTCTAGACAACCTAAACCTTCTAATAATTCAGAGTGGCCTAAAAAACCTGCGTATACACCAAGAAAGGGACAGGAGAGATGGGTAAAGATTCCACAAAAGAAAGATGAGGCTAACATTATATTTTGGAAGAAGACTGATGTGAACAAGATCAACGA